>JAAIGF010218633.1_pt1 | contig 268730 bp, 227 predicted proteins | sample 6487441 | NCBI WGS metagenome assembly JAAIGF01 (sample SAMN13974129, study PRJNA590717) | phyllosphere metagenome | biome: pepper field; feature: multiple bacterial spot infested pepper fields; material: pepper leaves; isolation source: leaves from pepper fields | host: Capsicum annuum ... | reverse complement strand
CCGCGTGCGCGCAGGCAGGCGCGGCCCGGGCGGCGTCGGACGGCAGCGGCACGGGCACGGGCACGGGCGCCGGTTCCGGCCTCAGCCCGAGCACGGGCACCGGCCCCGGCCTCAGCCCAAGCACGGGCCCTGGCCTCAGCCCGAGCACGGGCTCGGACACGGACACGGGCTCGGACATGGACACGCGCACGGACACGAACACGAGCGCGGACACGGACATGGGCCCCGCCTCGCCCCCGGGCCAGCCGCCCCCGCCGACGGACGGCCGGCATCTGCGCCGCTTTGGCGTGCGGCTGGGGCTGAACCAGGTCAAGGGGCTGTCCGAGCCTGCTGCCTTGCGCATCGAGGCGGCAGGCCGGGCGCGTCCCTTCACCGACATGGGTGACCTGGCGGCGCGCGCGGCCCTGTCGCGGCAGGAAGTCGAAGCCCTGGCCGCAGCCGATGCCTTGCACGCGCTGGTCGGCCATCGTCGGCAGGCTGCCTGGCTGGCGGCATCGGCCGCCTCGGGCCGGGATCTGCTGCAGGCGGCCGAGCACGAGGCGAGCCGGGTCGCCCCGCGCCTGGCCGAGCCTTCCGAGGCCCAGCACATCGTGGCCGATTACCAGACGCTGGGCCTGACCCTGCAGCGCCATCCCGTGGCCTTGCTGCGCGAGCGCCTGACGGTGCGGGGCTATCTGGCGGGTACGGCGTTGAGGACGTTGCGCAACGGGCGTTCGGCCAAGGCCTGTGGCCTGGTGGTCGGCCGTCAGCGTCCCGGCACGGCCAAGGGCACGGTGTTCGTCACGCTGGAAGACGAGACCGGCCCCATCAACGTGATCGTCTGGCCGGGCCTGGTCGAAAGCCAGCGCAAGGCCCTGGTGGGCGCGCGTCTGCTGGGGGTACATGGCGAATGGCAGCATGCCGATGGCGTGCATCACCTGATCGCGCGGCAACTGGTGGATCTGACGGCCTGGCTGGGTGCGCTCAGCCCGGCCAGCCGGGACTTCCATTAGCCCTGCCCGGGCGTCCCGGCGTCAGCCGGCCGGCGCCAGGGCCTTGTCCACGCCGCCGCGCTCGTCGAACACGACGCAGGTGCCGTGATAGCCCGCGCCATCGGTGTCCTCGAAGTACTGCAGGATGCCGCCTTCCAGCTGGTAGACATGCTCGATGCCGGCCTCGGCCATGTAGAGCGCGGCTTTCTCGCAGCGGATGCCGCCGGTGCAGAACGTGACGACGGTCTTGCCCGCCAGCGCGTCGCGGTGCGCCTGGACCGCTTCCGGGAACTGGGTGAAGCGCTCGATGCCCAGGTCCACGGCCTGATCGAACGTGCCGGCGGCCACTTCGAAGCCGTTGCGGGTGTCGAGCAGGACGACGTCGCGCCCTTGCGCATCGCGCCCGTCGCGCAGCCACTGGTGCAGGGTGGCGGGTGACACGGCGGCCGCACGCCCGCCCGCGGGCCGGATCGCCGGATGGTTCATGCGGATGATCTCGCGCTTGATGCGCACGCGCAGGCGCTTGAACGGCACCGTGTCGGACTCGCTGTATTTCACGCCCAGCCCGGCAAAGCGGGCGTCGGCGCGCAGGCCTTCCAGAAAGTCTGCGATCGCCGTCGCGCTGCCCGCCAGAAAAAGGTTGATGCCTTCGCTGGCCAGCAGGACGGTGCCGCGCAGCGCCAGCGCCTGCGCGCGCGTTTCGATGTCCGTGCGCAGGGTGTCCAGGTCGTCGAGGTCGACGAAACGGTAGGCGGCGATATTGGTGACGGACATGGCGAACGGAATGGGCGAGACCCGCAAGGGCGGGCGCGTGGGGGTAGGGGGCAAAGGACGGCGGCGCAAGGCACCGGCACGGCGCGCGCCATAATAGCAGCCCCTTTTGCACGGACCGATTGCCCATGAGCGATTCCCCCATCTTTCGCCGCATCGCCGACTGGCAGGGCACGCGCCCCTGGGGACGCGTGCTCGATGCCGGCACCGGCAGCCATTCCCTGCGCTGGGTGGCCTCGCTGCCCACCGAGGCATGGACCGCCGTCACGGGTGCCCAGGGCATGGCGCAGCAGGTGACGCAGGCCGTGGGCGCACAGCGCCGTGCGCAGGACCGCATCGTTCTTGGCGACTGGGCCGATCCCGCGCTGCTGGCAGGCGAGCGCCATGACACGGTGCTTGCCGACTACCTGCTGGGCGCCATCGATGGCTTTGCCCCGTATTTCCAGCCGCACCTCTTTGCGCGTCTGCGCCCGCTCGTCGCAGGCACCCTCTATGTGGTGGGGTTGCAACCCTATGTACCGTATTTTCCGCAGGACCCTGCGGGGCAGATGGTCACGGAGATCGGCCGCACGCGCGACGCCTGCCTGTTGCTGGCCGGCGAGCGCCCGTACCGCGAGTACCCGCTGGACTGGGTGGTGCAGCACCTGGAGCAGTCGGGCTTTCGGGTGACGCACACGCACCAGTTGCCGATCCGCTTCGGCAAGCGCTTCATCGACAGCCAGCTTGCCATGTGTGAAGCGCGCCTGCCACGGTTTGCCGATGCGGCGCTCGCCGACGGCATGCGCGCGCATCTGGACGCGCTGCGCCAGCGCGCGCTTGCGCTGGACGCAGAACTCGGCGGACTGCGGCATGGCTTCGATTACATGGTCGCCGCCACCCCGATCTGATACATCAGGGCAAGCCTGGACATCCCTGGGTACATCAATTGCTGTGCAGCCGCGCTTGAACTGGCGTAGGCTGCGCGGCAACTCCCCCCGCCCCAGGTCACTATAATTTCGCCCCGTGGGCAGCGGGCCCTCGACCTATCGGAATGACACAATGAGCAAAGCAGCAAAGGCCGTGTTGGCCGTCGTGGTGGTGGGAGGCGTGGCCTGGGCCGGTGCCTCCTGGTACACCGGCAAGCGCGTCGAAGACGAAGTGCGCGCCTACGTGGACAAGGTCAATGCGCAGCCCTCGCTCGTCACGTTCGCCCTGACCGAATACAACCGCGGCTGGTTCACCTCCAACGCCAAGTACACGATCACCGCCCGCCATACCATTGCGCCCGACGTGATCGAGGAAGGTGACGTGCTGGCCCTGGACAGCGAGATCCAGCACGGCCCGTTCCCCTTCGCCCGCCTGGGTCGCGGTGAGTTCGCCCCCGTGCTGGCCGCCTCCGAATCCGTGTTGCAGAACACCGGCCTGGCCATCCAGTGGTTCGTCGCCGCCAAGGGCCAGCAGCCCCTGCGCGAGCGCTCGAGCGTGAGCTTTGGCGGTGATGTCGATTCGCGCGTGGACTTCGTGCCGCTGGCCCTGACCCGCGACGGCATCACGCTGAGCAGCGAAGCCGGCTGGATGCAGGCGCGCACGGATCGCGACCTGACGCACTTCAGCCTGTCGGGTGAATTTCCCGACTTCCGCATGCAGGGCGCCACCGCCGGCATGACGGGCGAATCGATGGCCTTCCGCGTCCAGAACACGACCTTCGAAGGCGAGTCGCGCCTGGGCCGCTTTGGTGCCTACATCGGCAATGCACGTTTTGCCATGGGCAGCTTCAGCATGGAAGAAGGCGCGCAGGGCGCTGGTGGCAACACCAGCGTCGCCTTTCGCGACTACGTGATCGAAACGATCGCCGACGAAGACGACACCAATCTGAACCTGCGCGTGAACTACGGCATCGGCAACATGCGCGTCATGGACGTCGACATGGGCCAGCTCAACATGGCCCTGCGCTTCGGCAACCTGAACGGCGAAGCCGTGCGGGGCATCATGACGCGCTACCAGGAAATCATGCCCCAGCTGATGGCCGAGTCGGCCAACGTGGAGCAGGCCGATGAGCTGCCGCCCACGACGCAGGCCTTCCTCGCCGAGAGCATCAACGCGCTGCTGCCCGGCAATCCGGTCGTCGCGCTCGACCCGGTGCGTCTGGCCGTGCCCGGCGGCGAAAGCACGCTGCGCCTGACGGTGACGGCGCAAAAGCCGGCCGAGGATCCGCCGGCGGATCCACTGGCCTTCCTGCGCTCGCTCGATGGCTCGCTGGTGGTGTCGCGCGGCATGGTCATCGACCTGAGCAAGCGCTTCATGGAACTCCAGTCCAAGGCGATCGGCCAGCCCATCCCCAACGCCGACCAGATGGCCGAGCAGAACTACGCCTTCGTGCGCCAGATGGCCTTGTCCTCCGGCTACGTCGTCGAGGAAGGCGACAACCTCGTCGCGCGCGTGTCGTACGCCGACGGTCAGGCACGCCTGAACGGCGACAGCGTCCAGCTCGATGAGCTGCTCGCCCCGCTCACGGGCGCGGGCGCCGGCATGCCCATGGGCTCGATGCCGCAGGACGAAGACGATGCTTTCCTGAATGAACTCGAACGGCTTGAAAACGAAGCCGCGACGCCGGGCACCGCGCCCGCTCCCCAACCGTGAGTCACTGAATGACCCAGCCGACGCCAGACAGCAGTACCCCGAGCGAATCGACCATCAACAAGCCCGTCTTCTTCACGTCGGCTGGCCTGTTGCTCGTCCTGGTCATCGCCGTCAGTGCCTTCCATGACCAATCGCAGCGCGTGTTCGCTGCGGTGCAGGCATGGATCAACTTCAACGTCGGCTGGTTCTACATCCTGGCCGTGGCCCTCATCCTGATGGTCACGATCTTCTGCATGGTCAGTCGCTTCGGCGACATCAAGCTCGGGCCGGACCACAGCAAGCCGGACTACAGCAACAGCACCTGGTTCGCCATGCTGTTCTGCGCGGGCATGGGCATCGGCCTGATGTTCTTCGGCGTGGCCGAGCCGCTGATGCACATGATCGACCCGCCGGTCGGCGACCCGATGTCGGTGCAGGCCGCGCGGGAAGCCATCAAGATCACGTTCTTCCACTGGGGTCTGCACGCCTGGGCGATCTACGCCGTGGTGGCGCTCATCCTGGCCTTTTTCGCCTACCGGCACGGTCTGCCGCTCACGCTGCGCTCGGCGCTGTACCCGCTCATCGGCGACCGCATCTATGGCCCGATCGGCCACTCGGTGGACATCTTCGCCGTGATCGGGACGGTGCTGGGGATCGCGACCTCGCTGGGTTTCGGCGTGCTGCAGATCAACAGCGGCCTGAATCAGCTGATGGGCATCGCGGTCGATCCGATGGTGCAGATCATCCTGATCGTCGTGACCACCACGCTCGCCACCCTGTCGGTGGTGAGCGGCCTGGACAAGGGCATCCGCCGCCTGTCCGAGCTGAACATGATCCTGGCCATCGCCCTGATGCTGTTCGTGCTGGTGATGGGCCCGACCGTGTTCCTGCTCAAGGCCTATGTGCAGAACACCGGTGCCTACCTGTCCGAGATCGTGGGCAAGACCTTCAACCTGTACGCCTACCGCCAGACGGACTGGCTGGGTGGCTGGACCCTGTTCTACTGGGGCTGGTGGCTGTCGTGGTCGCCCTTCGTGGGCATGTTCATCGCCCGCATCTCGCGCGGCCGCACCATCCGTGAATTCCTGGCGGGCGTGATCTTCGTGCCCACCGGCTTCACCTTCCTGTGGATGACCGTGTTCGGCGACACCGCCATCGAGATGGTCCTGAACCAGGGCCTGACCAGTCTGGCGACGATCACCGAGCAGGACAACTCATTGGCGCTATTCGCCTTCCTCGAGCAGTTCCCGTTCTCGCAGTTCCTGTCCGGCATCGCCGTGGTCATGGTGGTGGTGTTCTTCGTGACCTCCGCCGACTCCGGGGCCTTGGTGGTCGACATGCTGGCCTCGGGCGGCAAAGAGAACACGCCGGTGTGGCAACGCATCTTCTGGTCCGCCGTGACCGGTGTCGTGGCGATCGTGCTGCTGCTGGCCGACGGCCTGTCGGCCTTGCAGACCGCGACCATCGCCAGCGCGCTGCCCTACACCCTGGTGTTGCTGGCCGCCATCTGGGGCCTGCTCAAGGCCTTGCAGATGGACGTGACCAAGCGCGGCACCCGCAACTTCGCCCACCTCGCGCCGCGTCCGGGCCATGCGAACGAGGACTGGCAGCGTCGGCTGCGCAATCTCATGTCCTTCCCGCGCCGCAGCCACGTGAACCGCTTCATCGAGGACGTGGCGATCCCGGCCAGCAACGAAGTGGCCGACGAACTGCGCAAGCAGGGCAGCGAGGTCGTGGTCACCGGCGATGCCGGCAGCGTCAAGCTCGAGGTCATGCACGGCGCCGAAGTCGACTTCATCTACGAGATCCGACCGGTGCCGTACGCCCAGCCGGCCTTCGCGATGAGCGGCACGGACGAGCGCGAGGAGCGCAAGTACTTCCGCGCCGAGGTCTACCTGAAGGAAGGCGGGCAGAACTACGACGTCATGGGCTGGAGCCGCGCCGACATCATCGGCGACATCCTGGACCAGTACGAAAAGCACCTGCACTTCCTGCATCTGGTGCGCTGATCGGGGCATCGGCCGGCCCGCAGGGGCCGGTCCCTGAACCGGACACCGGACACATCGAGGCACCCGCCGCGCAAGCTGCGGGGGCCTTGTCCATGGGGCAGGGAAAGTCCGCTTGCCGGGGCAGGCCGCCCCGATGTCGGGTCAGGCCAGCGACGTGGCGCCGATTTCCTGGACGATGGCATCCTTGCAGGCCACCAGGCGGGGGCCGACACGATCGATCAGGTGTTCGCGGCTGAAGACGAAGGACGGGCCGCCGCAGTTGATGGCAAAGCGGGTGCCGCGCGGGCCGGTGAAACCGATGGCGATCGAGTTCACGTGCGGATGCCATTCGCCCAGCGAGGCGCAAAAGCCCAGCGCATCGGCTTCGGCCAGCGCGGCTTCCACGCCCGTGCCGATGCGTGCCCATTCGTCGGACGCCGCGATGCGTGCGCTGTCCATCAAGGCCTTGCGTTCGGCAGGCGGCAGCTCGCGCAGGTAGGCCCGCCCGAGCGCCGACGTGCACAGGTTCAGCCGGGCACCCACGTCCAGGCGCGAAAAGATCATGCCGGAATCGGGGCGCACGGTGTCGATCAGCACCATGTCGAAGCGGTCGCGCACCCCCAGGTGCACCGTGGCACCCGAGAACTCGGCGAGCTCGGTGAGCATCGGCCGGATGCGGTTGCGCACGTCGAAGTGGCGCAGATAGGCGCTGCCCAGGTCCAGCACGCCGGGCCCGAGGGTGTAGCGATCGCCGTCGCGCTCCTGGCGCAGGTGGCCATGGCTGACCAGCGTCGCGATCAGCCGCGTCATGGTCGCCTTGGGGATGCCGGTCTGGCGCGACAGCTCGGTGTGCCCGATGGGCGCCGGATGCTCGGCGACCGCCCGCAGTACCGTGAGGCCGCGCGCCAGGGCGCTGACCTCGTCGGGCGATTCGCTGCGCGGTGTGGGTTGGGCTTGACGGGACATGGGGGGGACAGGATAGCGGAGCAAGAACGACCGCGAACGCGGGGCGCTCCATGTTACACCCGCCGTTGAAACCGCGTTCCGCACGATAAGGCGGGCGCATGCGGGCCAATCCGGCCTTGTGCGCCCGCCACCATGGCTGCCGCCGGGCTAGGCTGCGACCGGCACCGGCGCCGCGTACTCGCGATCCAGCGTCGTCGAGCGGCGCAGTTCACGACGCTGCGAGAAGTCGTAGCGACGGCCCCGGTGCAGCGTGCAGCGGTTGTCCCACATGACCGTGTCGCCCGGCTGCCAGGTGTGCGAATAAATGAACTCGCGCTGGGTGGCGTGCTCGAGCAGGTCGGCCAGCAGTTGCCGGCCTTCCGGCACGGTCATGCCCTCGACGCGGCAGGCATGGGCCCCGATGAACAGGTGCCGGCGCCCCGAATCGTCGTGGGTGCGCACGATGGGCCAGAGCACGCGGGGCAGGGCGGCCATCTTGGCCTCGGAGTAGCCGGTGTCGCCCAGCATGAAGCGCGAATGCAGCACGAAATGTTCGGCTACGGCATCGGCCACCTCCGCGTGCAGGTCCGGGTCCAGGGCATCGTAGGCCGCCCGCATGTCGGCGAATTCGGTCGTGCCACCCTTGGGCGGCACCACGACGGCATGCAGGATCGAGTAGCGCGCCGGGGGATTCTGGAACGAGCTGTCGCTGTGCCAGATCTGGTTGGCGACGTTGTTCACGATGCGGCGGTGGTTGCGATCGGCGATGCCGCCGGTCTCGTCCACGTTGGAAATGTCGGCCAGCTCGTCGTACTGCAGGCGATGGTGGGCATTCGAGACCTTCTTGAAGCCCATGTCGAGCGCACCGAAGGCGCGCGTGAACGCCATCTGCTCTTCCTGGCTCAGCGGCTGGCCGCGGATGACCAGCACGGCGTGTTCGGCCATCGCGCGGTCCAGTTCGGCGGCGAGCTCGGCGCTGGGCTGCTTCAGGTCGATGCCGGTGACTTCGGCGCCCAGGTGCGGATGCAGGGGCTTGAATTGTAGGGACATGGTGGACTCCTCGTAGGCAGGGGCGCCTGCGGGGCAAGCCGCGGGCGGGAAGGCGTGACGCCGGCGGACGCGCGCCATGCGCGGCAACTGGCGTGCGGACGTTGCGCGATCAGTCGATGCGGATGTCCGCGTCGCGCGCAACGGCGGTCCAGCGCGCGATGTCGCTGGCGATGAAGGCGTTCCAGTCGGCCGACGAGGACGCCACGGGCGTGATGCCCAGGTCCGCGAAGCGCTGACGCACGCCGGGGGCGGCCATGACCTCGGCCACGCTGCGCTGCAGGGCGGCGATGGCGGCCTCGGGCGTGGCCGCCGGGGCCACCAGGCCGATCGTGCTGTACACCTCGAAGCCGGGCAGCGTGTCGGCGACCAGGGGCACGTCGGGCATCTGGCCGTCGCGCTCGGCCGCCGTCAGGGCCAGCATCTTCAGCTTGCCGTCGGCCACATGCGGGCGCACGGAATGCACGATGTCGAACATCAGCTCGACGCGCCCGCCCATGAGGTCGGTCAGGGCCGGGCCGCTGCCGTTGTAGGGCACGTGCATGATGTCCACGCCGGCGGCCTTCTTGAACATCTCGCCGGCCAGGTGCGTGGCGGTGCCCGGCCCAGGCGTGGCGTAGCTCAGCTTGCCTGGGTTGGCCTTGGCATAGGCGATGAGGCCCGCCACGTCGTCGAAGGGCACGTTGGCGGGGGCGACCAGCGCCATGTTGGCGCGTGCCACCTGCGTGATGCCGGTCAGATCGCGCAGCGTGTCATACGGCATGTTGCTGCGGATCGCGGGATTGATGGTGTAGGCGCTGATCACCATCCCGAAGGTGTGGCCATCGGGCGGCGCCTTGGCCACGGCGGCGGCGCCGATCATCGTGCCGGCGCCCGGCCGGTTCTCCACGATCACCGGCTGGGTCCAGGCCTCCCCCAGCCCCTGGGCCAGGATGCGGGCGATCACATCGGTGGGGCCGCCTGCCGGAAATGGAACGATGAGTCGGGTTTCATGGGCGGGGAAGGGGGCCGCCTGGACGGCACCCGCCAGACAGGCTACGGCAAGACCGGCGGCACGAATGGCACGTGACAGCATGGTCGTCTCCTTTTATGGTTCTTGATTCCATTTTTACGGAGATTGGATTCGATGTCAAGCCATAGAGTCGTTCATATCTTCATAAAACGGGACTTGGTTTCTTTTTACGTATAAAACCAGGTCAGCAACGAGACGCTTACCACCGACGCCACCGTGGTCACGAGAATGATGCGCGAGGCCGTGTTGGCGGGGCGGGCGTGCAGGCCCGCGAGCAGGAACGGGCCCGTGCCCGTGGGCAGCGCACTCATCAGGACGACGGTGGCGGCCCAGACGGGGGGCATGTCGAACACGCCGTAGGCCAGGATCGCCGCCAGTGCGGGATGCACGACGAGTTTCAGGAAGGTGCCCTGCCACACCATCCGGTCGTCGCCGCTGGGCGCGGCCTGGGCCAGGAAAAGGCCGATGGCGACGAGAGCGCTCGGGCTGGCCGCCGCCGCCAGCAGATCGGCCGTGCGCTCCAGTGCCATCGGCAGCGCGACGCCGCTGGCGCTCCAGGCCAGTCCGGCCACCGGCGCCACCAGCAAGGGATTGCGTGCCATCGCGCGCAGCGTCCCCGCCACCGCCCGCCAGGCGCTGCCCGCCTCGCGCTGCGTGGCCAGTTCAACCCACCCGGTCACCAGGGCGAACTGGGCGCCTGCGGTCATGAGGGTGGCCAGCACGGCCGGCGCGAGGCTGTCCGGGCCCAGCACGGCCAGACACAGGGGAATGCCCATGAAGCCGGCGTTGGCATAGCTTGCGGACAGGCCGTGCACGGCGCGGTCGGCCACGGCCAGCGCGCGGTCGCGCACGAGCCACAGGCTGATGGCGAAGGTCAGCAGCGTCGCCAGGCCGAATGCGGCGACATACCCCGTCTCGCGCAGGTCTTCCCACGCAATGCGCGCCATGGCGAGGAACAGCAGCGCCGGCAGCGCCATGCTGCCGACAAAGCGGTTGAGCGTGGCGGACGCCGCCGGGCCCAGCCAGTGGCGACGTGCGCCGACATAGCCGAGCAGGATCAGGGCGAAGACGGGAAGGGCGGTGCCAAGGACGGTGGACATGCAGCTGTGGAGGAAGGCCGGAGCAGGGCGCAAGGATACCCGCTGAGGCAGATGGGCTATCCTTTGTCCGTTCATTCCCTCGTTCGCCGATGCCCTCCGCCGCCCCCCCATCCGCCGCCGAGCCGCCGCTTGGCCTGGCGCCACCACGTCGCCATTGGGCGGTAGCCGTCCAGATCACCGGCATCATCATCGCCGTGCTGGACAGCTCCAGCGTCAGCGTCGCCCTGCCCACGATCGCGGCCTCGCTCGACACGGCGCCGGCCGTCGCGGTGCGCATCACCAACATCTACAACCTGACGCTCCTCGTCCTGCTGCTGCCCCTGGCGGCGCTGGGTGAGCGCATCGGACTGCGCCGCGTGTTTGGCGCCGGCCTGCTGATCTTCGCGCTGGCCTCGCTGGCATGCGCCATGTCGCGGTCCATCGAGATGCTGGCCGCGGCGCGCATCCTGCAGGGCGTGGGCTCCGCCGCGCTGATGTCCATGATGGGCGGGCTGATCCGGCATATCTACCCGCCCGCCATCTTCGGGCGGGGCATCGGCATGAACGCGATGATCGTGGCCGTGGGCGGGGCGGCGGGGCCCTCGGTGACCTCGGCCATCCTGTCCGTGGCCGACTGGCCCTGGCTCTTCGCCCTGAACATCCCGATCGCGCTGCTGGCCTTTGCCGGCGTGCGCTTCCTGCCCGAATCCCGGCGCGTGCCGCGGCGCTTCGACATCGGCGCTGCGGCCCACAGCGCGGCCGTGCTGATCCTGCTGGTGCTGGGCCTGGAGCGCCTGGTGTCCGCGCCGTGGCTTGCGCTGGCCCTGCTGGCAGGCGGCCTGGTGCTCGGTCATGGCCTGATCCGGCGCCAGGGGGCGCAGGCCTCGCCCCTGGTGCCGGTGGACCTCTTCCGGGTGCCGGCCTTCGCCTACGCCAGCGCCGCCTCGTTCTTTTCGTTCGCAGCGCAGATGGGCTCGTTCACGGCGCTGCCCTTTCACTTCCAGCAGGCCTTTGGCCGCGACCAGATCGCCACCGGGTTGCTGATGACGGCCTGGCCGATCGCCGGCGGCATCATGGCGCCCATCGCCGGCCGGCTGGCGGATCGCTATTCGGCCGCGTGGCTCAGCGGCATCGGTGCGGGCATCATGGCGCTGGGGCTGGGCATCATCGCCCTGTTGCCGGCCGACAGCCCGGATCTCTGGATCATCGCCGCCATGGCGCTGGGCGGGGTGGGCTTCGGCTTCTTCCAGTCGCCCAACAATCGCGCCATGCTGACCGCCGTGCCTGTCACGCGCAGCGGCGCGGCCGGTGGCGCGCAGGCCACGACGCGCACGTTCGGGCAATGCGTGGGCGTGGCGGTGATGGGCATGGCGCTGGGCCTGGGCGGTGCGGTGGGCACGACCACCGCCGTGACGGCCGGGGCGGTGTTCGCCCTGGCGGCGGCAGGCGTCAACCTTGCGCGTCTGCGCGCCTTGCGATGAAAGCACAGGAGTCTGGCAATGACTGACAAGATCCGCGTGGACAAATGGGTGTGGGCAGCGCGCTTTTTCAAGACGCGCAGCCTGGCGGTGGAGGCCATCGGCAAGGGGCGGGTGCTGGTCAATCGCCAGCCGGCCAAGCCTGCGCGTGAGGTTGGCGCGGGCGACCTGGTCGAAGTGCGTCGGGGCGACGAGGTGCTGGTGGTGCTGGTGCGCGCCGTGAGCAGCGTGCGCGGGCCGGCGCCACAGGCGCGCCTGCTGTACGACGAGACCCCGGACAGCATCGCGGCACGCGAGCGCCGCGCCGAGCAGCGCCGCCTGGCGCCCGAACCTTCCGCCGAGCTCGACATGGGCCGGCCCACCAAGCGCGATCGCCGCGTCATGGATCGCTGGCGCAGCGAGGGCTGACGGCGCGCCGCCAGCGCGGGCCAGGGCGGCCCGCTGCGCGGTCGCGTCAGCCCGGTGAGGGGCGCGCACGCCGACAGCGCTGCGTCGCTCATGGCCTTCTTCCGTTCGCGGGCATCGAGCCCGCCACCGCAGCCCGCTTTCGCATCGGCCACGACGGGGCGGGCCCCGCCCCCTACAGGTAGGTCATGACGCCCTGCACGATGCACACCGTGCCCACGACCAGGATGATGCGCCGCGTCCAGCGGCGAAAGTGGTGGTCGGTCAGCCGGTCCAGGATGAGACGGCTCAGGCTCGTGCCGGCCACGGCCAGCAGCACGGCCACCACGATCAGCTCCGCATCCAGGGCCGCCGCCTGCCAGGCGCCGATGAAACTGCCGAAATAGGCGAGCTTGGCGGCGTGCGCCAGGGTCTGGCAGGCCGCCTTGGTGGCGACCACGGCGCGGCGATCCATCAGGCTGCGCACGAAGAAGATGTCGAGCAGCGGGCCGGAGACGCCGGCGAGCAACTGCACCGCGCCGTTGACCACGCCGCACAGCTGCGCGCCCCAGGGGCGGTCGGCCTGCAGCGCCACGCGCTCGGGCAGCATCAGGGCAATGAAGGGCAGGGCCCCCAGGGCGATCAGCACGACGCCACGGTCCGGCACGTAGCGCACGAAGCCGAACAGCGCCAGGGCGGCGGCCAGGCCGAACACGTAGCGCCCGACGATCGGCCAGGCGACGTGCTGGCGCCAGAGCACGGCGCGCCAGGCGTTGGACGTCATCTGCGTGACGGCATGCAGCACCATGGCCCCCGCCACGGGCATGAAGGACAGCATCACGGCGAGCAGGATCATGCCGCCAGCCATGCCGAAGACACCCGAGATGAGGGAGGTCAGCAGAACCGTGGGGACGAACCACCAGAGAATCGACAGCAGCATGGGACGGGCGGGGCGGCGACACGGCGGGCGGGCGCCGGGCGACAGCAGGGGTGCGCAGGCGGGCCCATCGCGGGGGAATCCGGCAGGAACCGTGGTCCGCCGCAAAAACCGGGATAATACGCCTGTCGACGTCCCACCGCGCCTCGCGCGCCTGTCCTCATGTTCCCAGATCGACTCGTACAAGGCTATCGAACCTTCCTCGATGGCCGTTTCCCCGGCGAGCGCGCTCGCTACGAAGGCCTGGCCGAAGTCGGGCAAAAGCCCGAAGTCATGGTCATCGGCTGCTGTGACTCCCGCGTGTCGCCCGAAGTCATCTTCGATGCCGGCCCCGGCGAACTCTTCGTCGTGCGCAACGTGGCCAATCTGGTGCCGCCCTGCGAAGACGACACGCTGTCCCTGCATGGCACCAGTGCGGCCATCCAGTTCGCCGTCGAGATCCTGCAGGTCAAGCACATCGTGGTGCTTGGCCACGCCCTGTGCGGCGGTGTGCGCGCCGTGGCCGACGCCCGCCTGCCCCTGCTGCCCAATGACTTCATCGGTCGCTGGATGTCCCAGGTCCGGCACGTGGCCGAAGACATGGTCGCCCGCGGCGTCGAGCTCACGGCGGACCTGCGCAAGCTTGAACTGGCCGTGGTCGAGCACAGCATCGTGCAGTTGATGACCTTCCCCTGTGTGCGCACGCGCGTCGAAGCCGGCGAGCTCTCGCTGCACGGCGCCTATTTCGGCGTGGCCACCGGCCGCTTGCTGATCCGCGATCCGCAGTCGGGTGAATTCAAGACCTGCGTCAGCGACGCTGCCATTCCCTGAACCGAGCGCGAGCCACCGTCACCATGTCCGTTCACGAAATCCGTCATCCCCTGATCCAGCACAAGCTGGGTCTGATGCGCCAGTCCAGCCTGAGCACCAAGAGCTTTCGCGAACTCGCGCAGGAAATCGCCGCTCTCCTGACCTACGAAGCGGCCAAGGACCTGCCGCTGGAGCCCAGCACCGTGGAGGGCTGGAGCGGCCCGACCCAGGTTGCGCGCCTGGCGGGCAAGAAGATCACGGTCGTGCCCATCCTGCGGGCCGGTATCGGCATGCTCGACGGGGTGCTCAGCCTGATTCCGGGGGCGCGGGTCAGCGTCGTGGGCATCGCCCGCAACGAGGAAACCCTGCAGGCACAGACCTATCTGGAACGCCTGGTCAGCGAGCTCGACCAGCGCCAGGCGCTGATCGTGGACCCGATGCTGGCCACCGGCGGCTCCATGGTGGCCACCATCGACCTGCTCAAGCAGGCGGGCTGCCGGGAAATCCGCGCCCTGGTGCTGGTGGCTGCCCCCGAGGGCATCCGGCGCGTGACCGAAGCCCACCCCGACGTCGCGATCTACACCGCGTCGATCGACGAGCGCCTGAACGAGGACGGCTACATCATTCCCGGTCTGGGCGACGCGGGCGACCGCATCTTCGGGACGAAGCAGAAGGCGGACTGAGCCCGCGCGCGGCGCGCCGACAGGCGGCTCAGGTCGACGCCGTGACCGTCAGCACGACGGCCGCGATGCGATCGACCTCGGCGTAGGCCGGCGCGTCAAGCTCCTCGCCAAAGACGTCAGGGTCCAGTTCCTGGTACTGCCAGGACATGCCGCTGCGCGCGAGGATGGCCTGCAACTGTTCCTGCAGGGGATCCGAGCCGCCAATCATGGCCGCGCCGGTATACAGCAGCAGCGAGCCCCCGGGCGCGAGCCGGGGCAGGCCTTCGCTGACGATGCGCAGCGACAGTTCCTCACCCAGCGAGCCACCGCCGTGGCGATAGGCCCGCTCGCTCGGGTCGTTCAGATAGGGCGGGTTGGCCACGATCAGATCGAACTGGCCAGGGGTCCCGGCAAACAGGTCACCCTGCGCCGTGGACAGGTTGCCGGCCTGGGCAAGACTGGCGTTGGCCTGGGCCAGCGCCAGCGCGGACGGATTGATGTCCGTCGCGAAGACCTGGGCATCACGATGGTGATTGGCGATCAGGATGGCGCCGGGCGCGCCACCACAGCACACCTCGATCGCCCGCTTCACGGGCAGCTCGCGACGGTCCAGCAGATGACCGATGGCGCGCGCGAACCGGTACGTGTCCGGGCCGAAGAACACGGCGTCAGGCTGGTTGGTCGGGTAGGCCGAATGCCAGAACGCCAGATCCTCCAGACAGGACAGCCGCAGACGGCTGCGCCAGGCGCCGTCATCGGGCACCAGCACACCCGCACGCGCCATGGCGGCAAAGACGTTCGCCGATAGCGTGTCCTTCAGGAAGGGGCGGCTCCAGCCGAACACGTCAGCCGCGTTGCGCGCGTGCGTATTGCCCGGGCGCACGTTCACGCGGGCATGGGTGGCGGGCGTGACCGTCGTATGGGCATAGCCCTCATCGAGCAGGGTTTGCGCCAGTTCAACCAGGGCAGCAGTGTTTTCTTGGGCGGGCATCAGGGGGTGCGAAGGGCATCAGGACATCTCTTGCAACCCCTTCAGCAAAATCCGGGCCGGGTATGGGGATTGCGCTGGAAGCATTCCAGACCCACGAGACGATACTGCCGTGACTACCGAACTGAGCCTTGCGCCGCGCGTGTCGACGACGGCCCCCGCGATCGCGCAATCCCACTATGATCGGCTCCTGCGCGCCACGCCCGCACCGGCCGATTTCCAGGCCGGCTGCGCCTGGCTGGACGAGCGCCTGCGCGAGGCGGATGCCCTGTCCTGCGACATGCCGACCGACCCTGCCGCCATGCCGGCCTGGCTCGCCGCGCGCAACGATCGCGTCGGACAGGCCTACACCGACTATCTCGCCGAGCGCCAGGCGGGCGGACCACGCCGCTATTTTTCGTGCAAGGCCCATGCGCTGTACTTCCTGCGGGGCGTGGCGCCCACCAAGCGCGTGGATGGGGCCTGGCTGTATGGACTGGTGAACCGCTGGCGCGATGTGCGCTTCGACGGGCTGATCACGACCTATCTGGAAGAGCTGGGCGAGGGTGATGCGCGCGCCAACCACGTGGCCATGTACGAGCGTCTGCTGGTCGATGCCGGATGCGATGCGCAGATCCAGCTTACGGATGAGCACTACGTGCAGGGCGCGCTGCAGCTTGCGCTGGCCCACGGTGGCGAGCGCTACCTGCCCGAGGTGGTGGGATTCAACCTGGGCTACGAGCAGCTGCCCCTGCACCTGCTCATCACCGCCTATGAATTCAATGAACTGGGGCTGGACCCGTATTACTTCACCGTTCACGTGACGGGGGACAACGCCCATAGCGGCCATGCCCGCAAGGCGCTCGACAGCGTGCGCCAGCTGTGGCCCGTGCTGGGCGATGAAGCGGCGTTCATGCGCCGGGTGCGCCAGGGCTATCTGCTCAACGACCTGGGCCTGGGGACGGTCGATGTCATCCAGTCCTTCGACCTGGAGACCGAGCTGTGCCGGATCCTGGCGGACAAGAGCGCCTGGGGCCGGCATGCACACTCGGACTATTGCCGGATCGAGGGGCGCACGGTCAACGATTGGCTGCAGGATCCGGCCGAAGCGCCCGGTCTGCTGCGCGCACTGGAAAGCTCGGGGTGGGTGAAGCGCGGCGCCGCGCCGCAGGAAAGCCGCTTCTGGCGCCTGCTGCAGGGCGAGCGCGCCGAGATGTTCGGTGTGTTCAGCCCCTACGAGCAGCAAGTGCTGGAGGACTGGATCCGGGCCGATGCCCTCGAGGACACGTCGGCGCGTCGCGCGCTGACGTTCCGTGCCCGACGGCGGCTGCGTGACGCGGTCATGCCGGGCCCGGCCGATGTAGGCGATACCGCCAGTGCCGATGATGACGACGGCGATCCGGATGTGGCGGCCTTGCGCGAAGCGCTGGAAGCCGCGCCCAGCCGGCAGGCAGCGATGGGCGTGCTGGCGGGCATGATCGGGCCGGCGACCCACGCCACGCCCGCGGGGCTCTTCGCGACGCGTCTGTTCTGCAAGATGCGGCGCGCGGCCTGAGGCTGCCGCGCGGTCCACGCGCGGGTCAGGCCGCGCCGTTCCTGGTCACGGCCCTGGCGATCCCCCGGATCAGGGCTTGAACGCGTCGATGAAGATCGCCGGATCGACGCGCACGTCATTCAGGCTGACGTTCCAGTGCAGGTGCGGCCCCGTGGCGCGCCCGGTTGCGCCCACCTTGCCCACCACGCCACCACGCGGTACGGCGTCGCCCACCTTCACGTCGATGGCGGACAAATGACAGAACATGCTGATCAGGCCCTGTCCGTGGTCGACGAACACCGTCTTGCCGTTGAAGAAGTAGTCCCCGACGAGGATGACGCGGCCCGCGGCGGGCGCCTTGATGGGCGTACCCGTGGGCACGGCGAAGTCCAGCCCCGAGTGCGGATTGCGCGGCTGCCCGTTGAACACGCGGCGCAGGCCGAAGGGGCTCGATAGCCGGCCCCCGTCCACCGGACGATCCAGGTAGATGTTGCTGGGCGTGCCGGGCGTAAAGATCCGGTAGGCCGCCTGCTGTTCGGCGAGCTCGCGCTCGATGCGCCGCAGGTCGTCAGGATTCGGCGTGACCTGGCGCTGGTTGGCGAGCTTGATGTGCTGCTCGGCGTAGCGCTTGGTCCCGACGTCGAAACTCATCCGCGGCGCCTGGCCGCCCGTCACCTGCAGCGACTGGGGGCCGCCCTGGGTATCGAGCGGGATGCCGACGACGGCGATCCAGCGTTCGCCATCGCGCAGCACCATCACCGGCTTGTCCTGGAACGTCGCGCGCGGTGCCTGGGCCTGGGCACCCAGATCCAGCACCGCCACGCCGCCCGGCACGCGGCGGTCCAGCAGGCGTTCGATGAAGGTTTCCGCATGGGCGGCGGCACTCAGGCAAAGCGTACACAACAGCAGCAGCAGACGGCGCATGGCAACACGGCAAGGAAAGTCGGGATCAGCCAGCATCGTACAGGAGAGCCCGGCCCCGGCCTGGAAGGGCGGGCTGTCGCCCGCTGCGGTACGGCCCTTGCTCGGCCTGCAAGGTTTCGTTACGGAGCCGATGCGATGACTTGTCCCCGGGATCTGGTCGCGTTCATGCAGAAGCACGACTTGCTGCTCGTCACTGCCGAGTCCTGTACGGCAGGGCTGATCGCGTCGGCCCTGGCCGAGGTGCCCGGTGCAGGCAGCCTGCTCGATTGTGCCTTCGTCACCTATTCGCCGGATGCCAAGATCCATTGCCTTGGCGTGCGGCCCGACACCATCGAGTCCGCCGGGCTCACGAGCGAGGAGGTCGCGCGGGAAATGGCCGTTGGCGCCCTGCACGCGAGCCCCCGGGCCAACATCGCCGTGGCCAACACCGGGGTCGCCGATGACGGCGCGCCCGGCGTGGCGCCCGGCACCCAGTGTTTTGCCTGGGCCTTTGGTGCTTCCGGCGAGCCCCCTGTCTACACCGAGACCCGGCGCTTTCCCGGCGATCGCCAGGCAGTGCGTGCGGCGGCCGCCCAATACGCCCTGTCCCGCATTCCGTTCTACTATGACCTGATGCGAGTGTGAGCCCGCTGCGGCACGCACGCGCCCGAATCCACGAGTCAAGGAGCCATCAGCATGTCTGCCGACGAGCGCATCGCCCAGCAACGCGACATTGCCCGCGAACTGGGCATTTCCCCCTCATTCGACGCCGCCACGGAAGTCGCGCGACGCGTCGACTTCCTGGCGGACTACCTGCGCCGCAGCGGATTGCAGACCTACGTGCTGGGCATCAGCGGTGGCGTCGACTCGCTCACGGCGGGTTGCCTTGCGCAACGCGCAGTCGAGAAGATCCGTGCCGAGGGCGGCCAGGCCGAGTTCATCGCCATGCGTCTGCCCTATGGCGTACAGGCCGATGAAGACGAGGCCCAGGCCGGTCTGGCCGTCATCCGGGCAGACCGGGTCGTCACCGTGAACATCAAGCCCGCCGCCGACGCCATGCTGGCAGCGGTGCGCGCCGGTGATGTGACGTTCCGGGATGAAGGTCACGAGGACTTCGCACTGGGTAACATCAAGGCACGTCAGCGCATGGTGGCGCAGTATGCCGTCGCGGCTGCCCATCAAGGCATCGTGATCGGCACCGATCATGGTGCCGAAGCCCTGATGGGCTTCTTCACCAAGTTCGGGGACGGGGCCGCGGACGTCATCCCCTTGTCCGGTCTGAACAAGCGTCGCGTGCGCGCCTGCGCCGCCTTGCTGGGTGCCCCGGACGCCCTGGTGTTCAAGGTGCCGACAGCCGATCTGGAATCGCTGGCCCCGCAAAAGCCCGATGAAGCCGCGTTTGGTGTGACTTACGAGGAAATCGACGATTTTCTCGAGGGCAAGCCCGTCAGTCAGGCAGCGTTCGACATCATCCTGCGCACCTATCGCAACAGCGCACACAAGCGTGAGTTGCCGGTCGCGCCTGTGCACGAGTAGCACGGTAAGGGCATGTTCAAGGCGGGAACATGCCCACTTTTGTCGTAACACTCACGTTCCATAGAGGGCAGGGTTTGTACTGACGTTTGGACATTACAGAAGTTTCGTTTCGACACAATGTATGTGCGTTAATCATCGTGATTTTGTGACGGCGATCACAGCGTGGATTGGACGCCATCCGTACATTGTGTCCGGTGCGTAGTTGACTACCACTGGACGGCGAAGGCCGTCAGATAACGAACACTTCTGGAGTTACTTCCGATGGCACTGCCAATTGAAGACGCCCGCGTCGACGTCGCCTCGATCTTCCTTGCATACCTGGGCCGCGCTCCCGAGTACGCAGCAATGAGCCACTACGTGGCCCTGTACAACGACCTGTATGACGCCCAAGGCGGCAACGTGAACGCGGCCTCCAACGCGTTCAAGGCCCTCTCGGCCCAGGTCTATGCCGACGCCGGCGCCGCGGGTGAAATCCCCACGGGCTCGAACGTCAGCGCCCAGGAATACGTGGACTGGATCTACACGAACGTTCTGGGTCGCCAAGCCGATCCGGAAGGCCGTGCCTACTGGACCACCCAACTGGTGAACGGCTCGATCGCTCGCGAAGAGCTGGTCGCCATCGTGCTGGCCGCCGCTGAAGGCGACGAGCGTGACGCTGCCTACGTGAACAACCGCACCGAAGTCGCGGTCGAGTTCGCCAAGTGGGAAAACTCCAACCCCAGCATCATCGAATCGCTGCGTTTCGACGCCAAGCAAGTGCTGGCTGGCGTGAACGAAACCCAAGAATCGGTTGACGTGGCTCTGGACCGCATCGAAACCAACCAGGACGGCGAAGACGTCGTCGGCGAACTCACGCTGGGTCGTGACTTCCTGGTCGGCACCGGTAGCGATGACGCTTTCTACGCCCCGATCCTGGACAACAGCAACACGCTGCAGAACGGCGACCAGATCAACGGCGCTGGTGGTGAAGACACGCTGTACGCCGAAATCGGCAACTCGCAGAACTTCGCGATCCAGCCGGTCCTGCTCGACGTTGAAAACGTCGTGATCTCGGCCCGCACCGTCAGCACCGACGGCACGGACAACAACACCCTGCTGGGTCGTGGCGTGCAGATCGACGCCGGCCGCTCGAGCGGTGTCGACAACTGGGAAAGCCGTGACAGCCGCGCCGACCTGATCATCGAAGACGTCCGTCTGAACTTCGAAGACCAGAACATCACGCGCGACATCACGATCACCTTCCGTGACAGCGATCCGGGCAACGTCGACTTCGCCGTCTACTTCGACCAGCAATCGCTGATCGCTGCCGACGTCATCACGACGAACCGCCTGACGCTGGAAATCTCCAACCCGCTGGAACGCGCCCTGGGCTACAACCCCGAAGCGCCGCTGACGGACGTTCCTTACGACCAGTTCACGTTCCTGCGTGACGGCGTCTCGACGACCGTGGCTCTGGACCTGACCAACGTCACGACGTACGAAGAGCTGGAAGTCGCCCTGAAGGCCGCTTTCGCCCAGTACCCGGAAATCACCGTCACCCGCAACGAAGACGCCAAGACGTTCTTCTCGCGCGACGGCGAACTGCGCACGGCTGACCTGTTCACGCTGTCGATCTCCAGCGGCACGCTGACCCCGGCCCCCATCGGCTGGCAAGCTTCGGGCGGCCTGCCGTCGGACAACGCCTTTGCCGCTACCGTGGCCCAAGGCGAGCCGGACAACACCGTTCCGCTCATCACCAGCACCATCGTGCTGGATAACGTCGGCCGTGGCAGCACGGGTGGCGACCTGGTGATCGGCGGCCTGTCGGCTGGCAACACCTCGACCTCGCGTGGCGTCGAACAGTTCGACATCACCGTTCAGCAAAGCAGCAAGCTGCAAACGATCAGCTCGACGGCCAACACCCTGGAAGTCATCAACCTGGTCAACGAAGGCACGTACCGTGACGTCGTCGACGGTCGTCTGACCGAACTGCGCCCGGGCAACCTGGACGTGCTGGGTGCCGTTGACGTCGCCGGTTTCGGCTTCGACACCGCCATCGACAAGGTCGAGCGCACCAGCGACGCCGGTGACCAGGACATCGTTGGCGCCGACGGCCAGAACAACGGCTTCGGCATCACCGACGTCCGCGTGGTCAACGCTTCGACCTACCTCGGCGACATCGCCCTGACGGCCGTGCTGACCTCCGACGTGGCTGAAAAGTACCTCATCGAAGACGACGGCGCCCCCAACGGCCCGTCCGTTGACAACGTCAACTTCGACTACTCGTTCGGTTCCGGTGACGACGCTGTGGCCCTGGCCATCAGCAACGCCAACCTGGCCCTGGCCGGCACGACCACCCGCGAAGACTTCAACCTGGTCATCGACACGGCTGACGGCGACGACCTGATCGAAGCCGCCATCTACGAAGAAGCTGCCTGGACCGGTGCCGACGGCTTCGAAGTCGGTGGTGCCATCGACAACCTGGCTGAAGCTGCCAACTGGTACACCAACAGCAAGTACAACGCCAATCTGGGCATTGATGCTGGCGCCGGCAACGACACCGTGCACACGCATGGTACGGGCGACTGGTTCATCAACCTGGGTGCCGGCAACGACACGCTGTACGCCGACAACTCCGGCGACAAGGCTCTGTGGGTGTTCAACAGCGTCAACAACGACGTGAATGACCTGGAAGGCGATACCAACAATTCCTACCAGATCATCAAGGGTCAGCTGACCGTCTCGCTGTTCCGCGCCGCCAACGGTTCGGACATCGAAAGCAGCTACTCGTCGCTGGCCGTGACGGTGCCCAGCACCGGTGCTCGTACCACCGACCGTGACATCAACCAGGCGATCAAGACCGCGATCAACTCCGATCCGGTTCTGAGCAAGCTGCTGAAGGCCTTCGACGGTCCTTCCAACTCGCTGATCGTTGAGTCGCTGATCGACGGCGAGCAACTGTCCGCCGACGACCTGTCGATCACCCTGTCGGCTCCGTCCGCCGGTGTGGGCGCCGCCAACCTGACCGCCGCTGACGTCGGTGCATGGAACACGGCCAACGGCACATCCCTGACCGCCCAAGGCATCATCGATGCCATCAACGGCCAGATCGATGCCTTCGAAGAGCGCGGCGACTATGACGCCGAGTTCGGCGCCATCGACGGCGAAGAGCAAGCTGGTGGCACGTCCATCCACCAGGCCGACAACAAGATCATCGCCGGTGCTGGCAACGACGTGATCGTTCTGGGTACCAACCTGGACGGCACGCACGGTGCAGTGGCTGACGCCAACGACACGGCTCTGACGATCCGCGTCACGGAATCGGTCGGCAGCAACGACGTGCTGATCTACGAAAACTTCGACAACGGCCTGGACACGGTGGTGAACTTCACCGCTGGCGACATCGGCACGCTGGGCGTGGACTTCCTGGACTTCACCTCCTACGCTTCGGACAACCTGACGATCGTCACGACCGAAACGGTGGAAGAGTTCAACGCAGTCAAGGCGTCGGCTACCGCTGGCAACGACAGCTTCCTGGTTGACCTGGAAGACAACGGCTTCGTCACCGGTGAGTCGTTCATCCGCCTGGTCGAGTACTACAACGACGAAGGCAAGTACGACATCCAGCTGGTTGGCGCCAACGGCGCTGCTTCGATCCAGCTGATCGGCACGATCGACTTCGGCGCGTCGCAGGACTTCTCGGCTTACAACTTCGTGTTGTCCGACGTGAACTCCGACTTCGCTCCGGTCTAATCGACCACGGTGATCGTCTGAGGTCCGACCATCCGGTGCCTGCACCGGATGGCCTGACGCAGAAGGTGTCGGATCCCAAGGGTGGCGCAAGCCATGCGAGGGATCTGGCCGGACACCCCGGCATTGCCTTTGGGCATGCCGGGGTGTTTGCATTCTGTCCCCGCGCATCGTCGTGCCGGGACGCCACGCCTCGAAACCGCTGACTTTGTAGGGACGTTTGGACCCTGCGTCGGCATAGTATGATCAACCCCCTGCCGCCTCCCGCGTTGCGGGCACACGGGCAGCTGCCAGGAGATTTGCGCATGTTCGACAACCTGATTCCGCTCAACCAGACCAAACACAACGCCTTGCGTTTCGAGGCCAGCCAGCTGTATCACTTCGCGGCCAAGGAAATGCTGGTGCCGGTCGTGGCCGGCGAAGTCCCGCTGCTGCAGCGCGAATACGTCATCGCTTTCAGCCAGGGCGACAACAGCCTGCCGCAGGCGCTGCTGAGCGCCGAGAAGGGCCACAACGCCTACGTGCGCGACGACGGCCTGTGGGCCGCGCGCTACGTGCCCGCGCATGTGCGCCGCTACCCGTTCCAGCTCGCGACCCTGCCCGCGACCGAAGAGCAGGGCCAGAACGAAAAGCGCTTCTCCGTGCTGATCGACGAGGACGCCTCGCAATTGGGCGAAGGCGAGCGTCTGTTCACCGACGAAGGCGCGCCCACGCCGCAGCTCGCGCGCGTGCAGGAAGTCCTCACCAACCTGCAGCGTGACCTGGAGCGCACGCGCGACCTCGTGCAGATGCTCGATCACGCCAAGCTGCTGGAAGTGCGCACCGTGTCGTTCACGCGCAGCGACGGGCGCAAGATCAATGTCGAAGGCCTGCGCATGGTCGACCTGACCGCGCTGGGCAACGTGCAGCCCGACGTGCTGGCCAAGCTCGTGCAGAGCGGCGCCATGGCGCTGGTGTACGCCCACCTGTTCTCGCTCGAGAACCTGAAGGACAGCGTGCTGACCCGCGCGCGCACGCACACCCTGGCCGACACGCCCGTGCCGGCGTCGGGCTCGGCCGCGCTCAACTGAGCCCGGCCATGCGCATCGATCCTCCACGCGATTGACCGGGAGCGGTTCCCAGGCCGAACGGTGGCGATGCACAATGCCTTGCAGTACCTGGGCGACGGTCTCCCGAACGTCGCCCACCGCATGCCGATCCGCAACCTCGTGGTCTTCCAGGCCGCGGGGTGGCGCGGCCTGCCCCTGGATGCACACGCCGGGCTGATCGACCCGACCTGGCCCCGTGATGGCGGCCAGCGCGGCTACCTGCGCCGCTCCGCCGCCCGGTATCGCGCGCAGATGCGCCTCATCCGGGATCTGGCCCCCACCATGGCAGTGGCCATCCTGGTCATGCCCGATACCGATGCCCGCGCATCCGGCTACGGCGCCTATCAGCGTGCGCGGCTGCTGCCGTGGGCGCGCTGGCGCTCGCCGCTGGCCCTATTCGCCAGCGCCCGCGCCGCCGCGCGCCGCGCGGGTCTGCCCGTGGCCCCGTTCCTGTCCATCAACAACTATGGTGGGCCGCAACGCCCCTTTTCCTGTCGTGCCCGCCAGACCCTGTATCAGCTCGAGCAACTGACCGACTGGTATCTGACGCACCACCTCGACGACGCCACCCTGCGCTGCGACGACGGACGCATCGTCATCCTGACCGAAGGCCTGCCCGATCAGACGACCCTGGACGATGCGCACCGCCAGCGCCTTGCGGACTTCTGCAACAGGCGCGATGACGTCCTGTGGATCGACAACCTGGGGCTCTTCGACCCGCGCCAGGTCGGCGGGCACGTCTGGCGCTCGGCCGCGGTCTTCGATCCTTCCGGCAGCGTCCAGGAGTCCCTGCGCGACGCCTGGGGGGATCGCTATCGCTGGCATTACGTGCCCCGATTTGCCAAGTCCCGCACGCAGCTGGCCCGGGCCGAGCACCACGTCCCGCTCGCCCTCAAGCGACGCTGGCTGAACGTGGGCGCCGGCAGCGCGGCGCGCTACCCCACGGTGATCTCGCAATGGAACGAGTACGCCGAGTACCTGCACCTGGAACCGTCCGAACTGGAAGGCGAGTCGACCTACCGGGAGTTCCAGGCACTGCTGGCGGAGCAGGGGTGACGGGCACGACGGGGATGGCAGGGTTGTGCTGCTGATTGCCCGTCAGCCGTTGCGTTATGTATCAATAAGCAGCGTCATCCTTCAAGATTTCCGTTGTCGATTAACGTGATGAGTATCAAGTCAAGTGCGTTGAAGGCAATTTTCTTGGCCTGAATGGTTTGAAATATATTTGTAAATCAGTGACTTGGATTTAAATGGTGTCCATCAGGATCTGGGTGTTAGTCGGTTAACTTGCGTAGCACGCAATTTAGTCGCTTGCGCGGGGAATGTGTGACGGTGGTCACAACAGGTTCCAAGATGTGTCCATATGATGGCGCAGCGTCGTTTCTGGCGTCTGCGCCGCCGATGTCGGTGGCGCCCGAAATCCGGAGCTCTCTGATCACCATGGCCACTCTCACCGTCGAACAAGTCCGCGCTCACGTCGCCGAGCTGTTCATCTCCTACCTGGGCCGCGCGCCCGAATTCCAGGCGATGAACCACTACGTCGGCCTGTTCAACCAGTTCCTCGCCAAGCAAGGCACGGCCGCCGCCGCCCAGTCCAACGCCTTCAAGGCCCTGTCCACGCAGATCTACAACGACGCCGGCGGCGCCAGCGAGATCCCGACCGGTGCCGCCGTGTCCGATGGCGAATACGTCGACTGGATCTACAAGAACGTGCTGGGTCGTGCGGCCGATGACGGCGGCAAGGCCTTCTGGGTGCTTCAGCTGACCAATGGCTTCGCCACGCGCGCCGATGTCGTCGCGCAAGTCGTCGCCGCCGCCAAGGGCGACGGCAAGGGTGCCGGGCGTGACGCCAAGTACCTGGAGAACCGCACCAAGGTTGCGCTGGAGTTCGCCAAGTTCGAGAACTCGAATCCGAATGTGCTGAAGTCGCTGAAGTTTGATGGCAAGCAGGTGCTCGCGGGAGTGGACGAAAAGCCCGAGAGCGTGACGACGGCGCAGGACAAGGTCAGCGTTGCCTCCAACGCGGCGCAGACGTTCGCGCTGACCAAAGGTCTGGACAACGTGCAGGGCGGCGCAGGCAACGACACCATCATCGGTTCGTTGGATGCCAGTCTCCCCGAGCTGAATACGCTCAGCAGTCTGGACATCGTCAACGGCGGCACCGGCATCGACACGCTGAAGATCGCGACCGTCGGTGGGTCGATTGCGCTGCCCAACGTGAGCAATGTCGAAGTGGTGGTGGTTGAAAGCGCCGGCGAGGCGACCGTCGATACCTCCGCCGTCAACGGGATCGAGACCCTGAGCATTCAGAAAGCCGGTGCAAATGTGAATGCGACCGCCGCCGCGTCGACCGACATCTTGGTGGCCGTCAAGGAAATGAATGCTTCGGTCGCTCAGCCGCACCGGGTCAACGGAGGCAAGAATGTCACCGTCAACGTTGCCGATGCGGGCAGCGCCAGCGCCAGCGCAGCCGACACGGTCTCTGTGGGCGCCACGACGGCGGCGAAAGGTGACGTGGTCGTGAATGTCACCGGCAAAGCGTCCGATGCCAATGCGTTCTTTGGCAGCGTCACGGTCAAGGGCGGCGCCACGATCTCCGTCACGCAAAAGACCGCGTCAAACGCGAGCACGGCGACGAATACGTCGAAGAGCACGGTCACCCAAGGCAACGTCAGCATCACGGCTGACGCCGCTACCACGGCCATCACCGTCAAGCAGGAGGCGGCGGTGGAGGCCAAGAACGCTTCGTACAAGACCGGTGGCGTCACCGAATCGGCGAGCGTCAAGTTTGGCGCGCTCAAGAAGGGTGACAGCCTGGCCAGCAATGGCCTGACCTTCACGGCCAAGGTCGACATGACCGGCGCCGAGGTCGCTACGGCGTTTGCAGGTCTGCTCGGTGGGCCCGCCAACGTGGCAAGCGGCAAGGATACGCAAAGCGCGGCGCTGGCGTCCAAGGGCACTTACACGGGCGCCTTTGAGACGGGCGGGTTCACTTCCGCCGCGGCCAACGGCGACACCGTGGTGTTCACCTCGGTCAAGGCCAACGAAAACATCGCCAATGACCTGGCATTTGTGCTGACCAATACGTCGGGCAGCTCCGTTGCCCCCACCGTTGCCGTGACTCAGGGCAAGGCACATGATGCAGCACCCGCGGGTGGCGTTGCAGGCGTCGTTGCTGGCTCCGTGACCATCGGCGGCGATTCTGCATCAGGCGTCAAGACGATCTCTGTCGATGGCTATAGCCTGAGCGGCTCGGCGTCTTCCGCGGCCACGAGCGGCCTCACGACGCTCAACCTGTCCAATGGCGGCAGCTTTATGGTGGGTACGGCGGCCGAGACGCTGAGTGTGAACCTGAAGGGAATTGCAGGGGACACTTCCGCCAAGCCCCAGGTTGCGGTTCTCGATCTGGATAGCGCGGCGACTGCGACGCTGAACGTCAAGAGTGATGGCGACAACATCGTCGGACTGGATCTTGCCGGTGCTGCCAAACTCACCGCACTGAACATCAGCGGCTCGGGCATTCTGGATGCGAGCAAGGAAACCGCGCTTGGCAACGTCCAGACCATCAAGGTGACCGAGGCGGCAAGCCTGAACCTCGGGACGACCCCGACGACTAAGGTGACGACGGTCGATACCACCGGCACCACGGGCAAAGTCACCGTCGCGATCGATGGCGGCCAGGCCGCGTACACGGGTGGCGCAGGCCAGGACGTCGTGACGATCCTGAACTCTCAGCAGGCCATCGCCAAGGCTGTCGATCTGGGCGCGGGCGACGACACCCTTGTCCTGAACGTGGTATCCGGCTCGACTGTCAGCCCGACCGTCTCGCTCAAGGGCGGGGAAGGTATTGACACGCTCGCACTGACGGCTGAAAGTGCAGCAGCTCTGTCGGCGGACGGCACGTTTGCAGGCAAGATCGAAGGTTTTGAGAAGTTGCAGATCTCCGGGTCGGTGAGCTTGCCGCGCACCGTGAACCTGTCCAACCTGGATGCCATCAACTATGTCGTCGCGGGCAATGCCCAAGGGTTGCTGGCGAAGGCGCAAGCGTTCAGTTTCGATATCGCTGGGCTGGAGCTGAACAGTGGCGGCACGCTGAAGTTTGGCGAGCAGACCGTCTACACCGCTGGAGCCTCCGGTGCAGCCGCGGCCAGCATTGTCGCGGCTTTGCCAGCCAACGTGCTGATCAGCGGCGTTTGGTACGCCGTCGGCAAGACCGGCACCGCGATCACATTGACTTCGCGATTGAACGTCGATTCCCAGCCGAGCCTGGTCGTATCGGCGACGGGTGAGAAGGCTCCCATCACCAATACCAACGTCACGTCAACGCCGGGTCAGGCGGCCAACGCATCGCACCTCACGATCGATAACCTGGCCAACAACGGGACGGTGGAGTTGACCGCAGACGGGATTGGCGCCAAGGTGAACGTGACGAACGCAGGATCGGGTACTGCCGACGTCCTGAACATCGTGGCAAACGCCGCGGGTGACCTTGGCGATGTGGTCGCTGCCGGCGTGGAAACCTTCAACATCAACGTCGTCGATGTGGATACGTCCGCGAAGGGCGTGTCGACGGCAGTGCTGACCATCGCCGGTGGCAACGCAAACGCCATCCATGTCACTGGCGAAGGCAATCTGGTCCTGGACGTGGCCGGCCATCAGCCGCAGTTGGCCGTCGTTGACGCCGGCAAGTCCAAGGGCAGCCTGACCGTGGACCTGAACCTGCACAACGGGGTAGCCGTGAGCGTGACCGGCGGAGCGGGCAACGATGATCTGACCGCGTCCGCGCGCGGCACCGGCAAGGCCGATGTCCTGGTGGGCGGCGAAGGCTCGGACACGCTCGTTGCCGGCAGCAATGGCGCCAAGCTCACGGGTGGCGCGGGCAACGACGTCTTCGTCCTGCGCATGGGCAACAAGGAGGTCAACACTTACTCCAGCGTCCAGGACTTCAAGAGCGGCGATCTCCTCAAGCTCGAGACCTTCCATGGCGTTGAGGCAGGTAAGCCCGCGGTTGCCGTCGACAAGTTCGAAAAGCTCGCTGCCGTTCTCAACGAGAACACCGCCGTCTTCTCGAATTTCGCCGACGCAGCAATCCAGCAGGCTGCCCTGGGCGATGCCGTGTGGTTCAGCTTCAAGGGCAACGCCTACGTCGTCATCGACAACGGTTCGGATGCGAGCGCCTACGAGAACGGTTGGGATTCCATCATCGAACTCGTTGGCGTCAATCTCGACAACGCCTCGTTCAACAGCGCGTACGGCACGGTCGGCCTGATCTGACACTTGTCACGCTGTAGCTGCTATGTAGTGTGAAGGTCGCAAGAGCCCGCTGCAAGGCGGGCTCGTGCATTTCTATCAAAGAAACAACACCTCGATCAGTTCATCCAGCGTTGCCTCGGATAGCAACGGAGTGCCCCAAGCTAGGCCGCGATCCACTGCTCTGGCCGCTATGCCGGAGGGCAAGAGAAGCCTGCTGCCCCAAAGGTTGGTGTCTATCACCAGTTTGTGGTCAGTCTTCAACGCTCAACAGCCCTTGCAACACGTCTTCGGTCATGCCGGCCTCAGCCGCCTTTGTCCCTACCTGGTCGCTGAAACGCTGAAACTCCGCCACATTCAAGTTCACCAGCCGTTCGTATTCGGCCATCGACATAAGGACCGCTTCGCTTCTGGCGCTGGATGACAACGGGTTCTTTCCCAGCGGCATCTACGATCTCCGCTAAGCCCTGTCGCGCTTCACTCGCAGTCACGGCGCGTCTGTGAATCTCCCGTGGGCTTTGTACAAATTGCACGAAGTAGTTTGATTTTCCGCAAGCAGTCATGCCCCCCGTTACCGCAATGCCGCCAGCGCCGCCTCCGGCACTTTGTCCAACACTTTGAGCAATGCTCGGGCTGCACCTGTCGGCCCGCGTTTGCCCTGCTCCCAATTGCGGATGGTGTCCAGCGACACGCCGATCTTTCGGGAGAACTCCGCTTGGCTGAGAGCCAGCTTGTGGCGAACCTGGCGGGCGAAGGCTGCAGCGTCCTGCCTGGCATCTTCGTCGTCCTCGGCCATCTGGCGCGCGATGTCTTCCTCGGTCGTCGCGTCCACGTGATGGGTGTCGATGTATCCGCCATCGAGCGGCTGCAATCCGTCAGGGCCGTTCTTCATTCGGCGTGCCGGCATAGTGATGTACCTCTCGAGAATTGGCTTTGCGCGCAGAGATGATGCGGATCGTCGCAAGACGGAGCGTGAATATGACGACGTATACGCGCCCTGAAACAGCGCCTAGCAATCGGTAGCGCGCTTCTCCGTAGGCGTAGCGCTCATCGGACGTTATGCGCCGGGCAGGGTCGTCGAATGCCTGAGTGACGAAGGCGAAATCGAACCCGCGGTCAACGCTGCACCGTCGACTCTTCGTTTCATCCCAATCGAATACGCGGTCAGTGTAGTTCAATGGGCTACCGCCAGCAAGATTCCCGAAATGGATCACACGTGTTCGCATCTTGCCGCGGGGCACAGCGGTGCAGCTGCTGACTGCGTGCAAACCACCACACCATCCCCTATCCTGCGCCGACCTGCGACAATGCGCGTGGCCTTCACGAGAGACCCCATCCATGCGCCTGATCACCACCCTGACCGTCACGTACGATGAACACGAAGACCGCCTGCATCTGGCTGCCCGGTGTGCCGATGGGCATGAGCAGGGCCTGTGGCTGACGCAACGCCTGGCCAATCTGTTGATTCGCGTGCTGGTGGATCGGCTGGGGCAGGCGGCTGCCACGGCGCATCGGGGGACGGGGCAGGGTGCCGCCACGGGGGCCTTGCAGGCTGGCCCGCGCGAGCCTGAGCAGGACCCCTCGCCAGAGGCGTCTGGCGAGCGGCGCGAGATGAGCCCGGTGGAGGTGTCGCGCACGACGCCGCACGGACTGGTGCATACGATCAACGTGGTGCGCCATGCGGGTGGGGGGCATCACCTGGTGGTACGCTGGGATGAAAGTCGTGCGCTGGCATTGCCGCTGGACGGCGAGGCGCTGCGTCGGGTGTTGCAGATCCTGCATCTGCGTTATCAGACTGCCGAGTGGAACGCGCCAGGGGTGTGGCCGGAAGGCGTCGAAGGCTTGCTGCAGGGCGGGGTGCCGCCGGATACCGTGCTGCACTGACCGCGCGCGTACTGTGCCCCCCCATCCGGGCACGGCATCCTCTTCCCAGGAGTCGATCATGACAACTGCGGTGCTGCCCAGGGTTCGATTCGACGCGAGGCAGGTGCCTGCGGGCGAGGGTTTCGAGCGCTGGCGCGCGTCGATCGGCAACACGTACGCCGTGTCATTGCCCGCGGGGCTGCAGGCCAGTCAGTTCCAGTACGACATCGCGTTCTGGCAGCTCGACAAGGTGCTGCTGGTGGACGTGTCGTTCGGGGCGCGATCGCAGAAGCGCTCGCCCAGGAACATCCGGGCGGATCAGGTGGATCACTATCGGCTGAGCCTGCAGACCGCAGGATCGCTGCGGATCGATGCCGGCGAGCGCCGGGTGGTGGTGCGCCCGGGCGAGCTGCTGGTGACGGACATGGCCCGCGAAGAAACCTACGACAGCGATGGCGGCGCGAACATCGTGCTGTTCGTGCCGCGCGACCTGCTGGATGCCGCGCTGCCGCGGCCAGTCGATCTGCATGGTGTCGTACCGCGAGGCGCGGCGGCCGACATGTTGTCCAGCCATTTGCGCTCGATGGCCGGGGCCTGTTCCCAGGTGACCCTGCACGAGGCGCCGGGCCTCATGCGGGCGACGGTCGCGCTGATGGCGGCCAGCGTCCTGCCATCCCGGGACAACGTGGACGATGCGCGTCCGGTGGTGGACCGCACGCGGTTGCGCCAGGTTTCGCGCTACATCGATGCGCACCTGGCGCAGCCCGACCTGTCGGTCCAGACGATAGCCGCGCAGGTCGGCCTGTCACGCTCGAGCCTGTACCGGGTGTTCGAGCCCCTGGGCGGCGTCGCACGCTATGTCCGGGAGCGCCGGCTGGCGCGTGTGCATGCGCTGCTGGCAGATCCGGCGCAGCGGCGCCATCCGGTGGGACGGCTGGCCGAGGACCACGGGTTTGCCAGTGCCACGCACTTCAGCCGGGCCTTCCGCGAGCAGTATGGCTACCGTCCGAGCGAGGTGGCTGCGGGCGGTGACGCGCGCACGGCGCCGGCGTCGGCGCTGCGTCCCGAGTCGTCGGCCTTTGATCGCTGGCTCCAGGTCCTGCGCGCCTGAGGCTGCCGGGCGCCGCCGCGCGATCAGGCCGCCGCGCGATCAGGCCGCCCCGCGATCAGGCCGCCTTGCGCGGATACCAGCCGGTGAACTTGACCGCGACCAGCAGGGCGACCACGGTGACGATGATGGCCAGTTGCACCGGCAGTTCGGGTGCGTAGACCAGCAGCAGGTCGGCTACGACCATCAGGGCGAAGGCGCCTGCCCAGACTGCGGAGATCACGTCGTTGACGCGCAGGAATCGTGGCGAGCTGGCCACCTCGGCGGGCACGCCCTGGCGCGCGTACTGGAGGGTGAAGGGCCGCCGCACGGCAATCGACAGGAGGACGATGAACAGCAGCCCGAGGTCCACGCGCAGGCGCACCTGGCCAATGGACCAGTGATTGCCGCCATGCAGCCATGACCATGCCGCCAGTGCGACGAAGAGGACGGCGGTGCCGACTTCCAGGAGCTTGGGCGGGCCGCCGCCGCGCACTCTGTCCAGCACCAGCAGGGCGATGGACAATGCCGCGCCCGCGAGCAGCCCCGGAAGGATGCCCAGCAGCCGTTCGATGACGACGAAGGCGAGGAAGGGCGAAAAGGCGAGGAGGATGTTCATGAAGGCCTCGATCGTGGGGCGCGCCGCCTGCGTGACGCCGGCGCTCATGCCGGCGCGGGCGTGGCGGCGATCCAGTTGCCGTGAAAGCCATTGGGCACGCGCTGCGGCAGCTCGACAGTGGCAAGGGGCCCGTGGTTCACGGCCCGGGCGTCGAAGACGAGCAGCTCGCTGTGCTGGCTGGCGCCATGAAAGACGACGGTGAGCAGCCAACCTTCCCCTTCGGCCGCGTCGGGCGAGGCCGCGACGAAGACGCCTTCGGACGCGCAGGCGTCTGCCGGCAGGTCCCAGCCGTCGCTGTGGCCGGCCTGATGGTCCCAATGCACGACGCGATTGAAGGGGCTGCCATCCTCGCCATCGCCCACGAACCAGGCATGCCGGTACGCCAGGCCGAGATAGCGCTCGTCGATCCGCGGGAATTCACCGGACAGGGGGCAGATCTGGTGCCGCACGATGGGCGAGCCGCCCGGCCCGCAGTCGACGGTCCAGCGCCACAGGGACGCGTTGGCGTTGCCGCGCGGCGGGCTGCCGTCGGGCGTGGGAAACAGCGCGGGCACGTCGGACTGCATGACGTCGACGTACAGCATGTCGCCCTCGTCCCAGGCATTGACGGTGTGATAGACGAAGCAGCTGGGCAGATCCCGCCAGTGCAGCGTGTCCAGCGGCGCGTCGCGATCGAGCACGCCAAGATGGCAGGCACGCTCTGCCTCCCAGGCGTAGAACGGCAGCCCGGCCTGCGCGCGTTGCACGCTGGGTGTGAGCGGCATGACCGGAAACACGGCACGATGCTGGCTGACGGCAAAGTCGTGGACCATGCTGGCGTAGGGCGCGACGAACCGGTCCCAGCGCGTGATGCCGCCCGCGGCGTCCACCACGCCGTAGACCATCCCCGGTTCGAACCAGGTCGGGTTGCCATAGCCGAAAAAGATCATCTCGCCCGTGCCGGGATCCACCTTGGGATGGGCCGTGAAAGCGCCTGCGGCCCTGCCGTGGAATGTCCAGGTCTGCGCATCGTCCAGGCTTGCGGGGTCGACGGCCAGGGGCAGGTGGGCTTCTTCCAGCGCCAGCAGGGTGCCGGCATGCACCAGCACGTTGGTGTTGGCGACGCTGCTGTCGACGTCAGCAGGCGGCGCGTGGGCACCGTCAGCGGCCTGGGCAAGCCAGCGAGCCGTGCGCACCCATCGGTTGCGATAGGCGACCCGGCCATCCTGGAAGGTGAACTCGTGCAGCATGCCATCGCCTTCGAACCAGTGCGCACCAGCGTCGGGCTGGCGCGGATTTGGCCCGTTGCGAACGAGCCTGCCGTGCAGTCCGGCGGGCAGGGCGCCACGGACGGGCAGGTCGGTGACGTCGATTTCGTGGGCGACCGGCGCGAGGTTGGTGACGAAGGCCGGTGGCGAGGAGGTCGGGGTGTGCATGTGCGGTCTCGAATGACGCCACATCGATGACACACTGTATGCCTGCCCGGCGGGCGGCACAGGCGCACGCGTCCCAGTTCTTGACGCGGCGTCCCGACACGGCGCGTGGGACGGTGCGTGCCGCGGTGGGACGCCGTGGCAACATCGGCCCTGCGGGATGAGACAAGATGGCAACGCCGGGCAACCCGCCCGGCTGTCGATCTCGCGGAGTCCTCATGCCATCACGTCGTCAAGCGTTTGCCATTGCCGGTCTGGGCGCCATGCTCACGGCCTGCGCCACCGCCTATGCCCTGTCGCACCCCAACTTCCAGGCGGCCGATGAAGGGATCCAGACCGCGCTCAACCGCATCCGGGCGGCGCAGCAGGTCAATGGGCCCAACTTCGGCGGGCATGCGGACCGCGCCATCGAGTTGCTGGAGCAGGCCCGCACGGAACTGAGCATCGCCGATGAGTACCACAGCGGCGTGCGGCGCTGAGGCTCGGCGGGCTCCAGGCTGCGGTCCGCCTCGTCAGGGCGTGGCCGTCGCCCCGGGCAGGGCCCCGTCGGCCGCGATCAGCGCGGCATAGCCCGCACGCGCATCCGGCCAGCGCAGCGTCAGCCCGCTCGCCTTGAGCCGCGCATTGCGCAGACGCTTGCTGCCGACATTGGCAGGGCCCGGGCCCTCCGGCACGGGCGGCGCCCCCAGTTGTGCCGCGAGGTCGGTGTACAGGGTGTGCAGAGGCAGCGGGGTGTCGTCCGCGCCCACGTAGACGGATTCCGCGGACTCGAGCAGCAACAGGTGGGCGGCCGCGGCTGCGGCGTCGTCGATGTGCATGCGATTGGCCCAGTGGACGGGGTCGCGCGGCGCCCGGGCCTGACCGGCCCGCAGGCGCTCCAGCAATTGCAGCCGGCCCGGACCATACAGGCCGCCCAGACGCAGGGCGATGCTGCGCACGGGCTGGTCCGCCAGCCAGTTCTCGGCCTCGACCAGGATGCGGCCGTTGTAGCCCAGCGGGGCGGTGGGGGTGGACTCGTCGACCCAGTCGCCGTCGTGATCGCCATAGACGGCCGAGGACGAGACGAAGACGATGCGCTCGACACTGCCTGGCAACGCCGCTGTCAGATGCTGCAGGCCTTGCACGAAGGCGCGCCGATAGGCGGCTTCGTCGCGCCCGTCTGGCGTGGCGGTGTACAGGACGCGGGTGATGCCTGCCGGCAAGGCGCGCAGGCTGTCCGGCTGGGTCAGGTCGCCGGCGATCCAGCGCAGTGGGCCGTCCGGCGCGGGGGTCGGGGGGTGCCGGCGCAGTCCCCACACGGCATGCCCGTGCCGGGCAAGCAGGGCGGCGGCGCGCTGGCCAAGGTCGCCGCAGCCGGCGATGAGGATGGTCTGGCTCATGTGGTCTCCATAGCCCAGTCACTGTACACGGGATGTCGTGGCGGCCGATGGCAGGCCGTGTGGAGGGGCAAGGCCATCCGGACCGCAGCGGATGGCATCGCGCCGCCAAGGACGGCGTCAAATGCCATCGCGCCGCCAGGGCCGCAGTGCACTGCCTGGCACCGCAGCGCGAAGGGCTGCGGCATCGGCGACAATACGCGGTCGTCCGCTCCTGCGCCGGTCGTTGTCACCCGGCGCCTGCTTTCTCCATGTCCAAGTCCGCTTCGTCCTCATCCCCCGCTTGCCCCTGCGATACGGGCCTTGCCTATGTCGCCTGCTGTGGGCGCTGGCACGCGGGCCCGCACGCGCTGCAGGCGCCCGATGCGCGGCAGCTGATGCGATCCCGCTACGCCGCCTTCGTGCTGGACCGGCTCGACTACCTGCGCGACACCTGGCATCCGTCCACCCGGCCTGCCGACCTGGCGCCGAACCCGCCCGGCCTGAAATGGCTCGGGCTGCAAGTGCGTCGCCACGACGTGCTGGACGCGGATCACGCCACGGTCGAGTTCGTCGCGCGCAGCCGCTTCGAGGGCCGCGGCAACCGGCTGCACGAAACGAGTCGCTTCGTGCGGGAAGGCGGGCGTTGGTTCTATGTCGACGGAGACGTCTCGGCATGACGGAGCGTCCCCTTCAGCCGGTGCGGCACGATGCGGGCTCGGTCCAGCCGGCAGCGCCCGCGCCCGTCTCCTTGCGCACACAGGCGCTGCAGGCACTGGCCTGCGTCGAATGGCCGGACAAACTGGCGGCCGTGGCTGCCATCGATGACGCGGCCCCGGTCAGGGCGGATGCCGTGCTCGACGACCCCGGCGGGTTGCCCGGGCGGCCGGCGCGGCCCGAGCTCGGCCCGCCCAGCCAGGTTCGGCAACGCTCGGTGAACACCGTGCCCGGCCGCGCCGCCATGCTGCACGCGATCGCGCACATCGAGTTCAATGCCATCAATCTGGCACTGGACGTGATCTGGCGCTTTCCGGGCATGCCGGACGCGTTCTATCGCGACTGGCTGACGGTGGCGCGCGAGGAGGCCTATCACTTCGGTCTGCTGCGCGAGCACCTGGCCACGCTGGGCCATGTTTACGGCGATTTTCCGGCCCACAACGGGCTCTGGGACATGGCCGAGAAGACGCGCGACGACCTGCTGGCACGATTGGCCCTGGTGCCCCGCACGCTGGAAGCGCGCGGGCTGGACGCCTCGCCGCTGATCCGGGACAAGCTGGCCCGCGCGGGCGATGCCCAGGGCGCGGCCATCCTGGACATCCTGCTGCGCGACGAGATCGGCCATGTGGCCATCGGGAACCGCTGGTACCGCTGGGTCTGCGCCGGACGTGGACTGGATCCCCTGGCAACGTACCCGGTGATGGCCGAACGCTATCTGGCGCCGCGCCTGCGCGGGCCGTTCAACTGGGCGGCACGGCGCGCGGCAGGCTTCGAGCCCGAAGAGCTGGCGGCCCTGGCCGCCGCGGATGAGCAGGCCAGGCACGACGCCGAGGCAAGGCCGCGGACCTGAGCCGGGCTGGCTGGCAGTGCCGGCGTCCGCGGCATCTGCCGGGCGCCGTGGCCGTGTCTCAGACGGGCAGCAGGAACATCACGGCCGCCACGGCGGTGGGCAGCGATGCGGCCAGCAGCAGTTTGCCGGGGGCGATCGCGCCGTCCGGGAAGGTCTGCTTCAGGATGGCGAAGCCGGCGGGGTTGGGCGCGTTGGCGATCACGGTCAACCCGCCGCCGGTCACCGCGCCGGCCACCAGCATGTAGCGCCAGGCTTCGCTCGTGCCTTCCACCAGCGAGCCCAGGTAGGTCAGCGCCGCGTTGTCGGTGACGGCGGTCAGGGCCGTGGCGCCCCAGAACAGCACCGTGGGAGAAAGCCCGCCCAGCACGTCCTGCAGCCACCATTGCTGCATGCCGCCCAGCACCACCAGGCCGGCCAGAAAAAAGCCGACCATCAGGCCTTCGCGGACCATCAGGCGATCCTGGTGCTGGGCGTAGGCCTGGGCGTAGCCGATGAAGAGCATGAGCAGGCCGAGGAAAATGTGGGGATGATGGGCGCTCAGCACCACCGCGACCAGGAAGGCGACATGGATGGCGGTGACCAGCGCCGGAATCGGGCGGCGCGCCGGGGTCCCGTCATGGTCGACGCCCGCGCCGGTCCCTACATCCCGGGCGAGCAGCACACGGCGGCACACCACGGTGAGCAGAGCGGCGTTCAGGCATACGGCCACCGCGGCACGCCAGCCGAATTGCGTGAACATATAGGCGGAATCCCAGCCGAATGTGCCTGCGACCATCAGCACGGGCGGCGCGGCATAGGCCGTCAGGGTGCCGCCGATGGAGATGTTGACGAACAGCACGCCCAGGGTGGCATATTTGAAGCCGACCTGGCCGGGGCGGCGGAAGTAGGCATCGCGCAGCAGCAGCGCGGCCAGCGTCATGGCCGCGGGCTCCGTGATGAGCGAGCCCGACAGCGGCACCAGGGCCAGGGTGACGAAGTAGGTCGCCAGTTCGCGCGGCAGCGGCAGCACACGGGCGACGCCACGCACAAGAGCGCCGACCAGTTCGATGATCGGCCGGCTGGCCGCGATCACCATGATGGCGAAGACGAACAGCGGCTCGGTGAAGTTGCGCCCATCCATATAGGCGATCGCCGAATCCGTTCCGCCCAGCAGCGCCATGCAGGCGATGAGCACGAAGGCCCAGACACCGAAGACGGCTTCAACCTCGGACAGCAGATGCCAGACACCCGCGTGCGGGCCCCCGCGATGTGCCCAGCGGGCAAACACGGGAACCGAGAACGTATGAATGACGGCGATGGCGAACAGAAAGCTCGCCACATACTCGATGAGGGTTGGCATGGTGTCGACGGCTGGCGAAAGGACCTGCACGTCAGTGTGCAAGTCGCCGCCGATTATGCCAGTCGCTCATGCGCACCGCCTTGTCGGGACGGCAGGCATGAAAGATGGCAGGGTGTGCTCAGCCGTAACGGCTCGCCTTCAGCCGGTCCCGGATGCGCGGAGAGCCCCGCCATCAGCCGTTTCAAGAGGCGCTGCTGCGCTCCTCGTCCTGCTTTCCGTGGCGTGCCAGCTGTCGATTGACATGGCTGCGCGCGCCCGCGGCACGCGCTTCCTCGGAAGTGAATTGATGAGCGTTGCCGCTGCGGTGAGCGGCGCGTCCACCCTGGCTGGCGATTTCTCGCTGGCGTTGGGGGTCCATTGATGCAAAACCCCGGCCTGAGCCGGTTTTAGGATTGGCCATCTTCTACTCCCATAAAAGAAACCAATTTCTTTCCCAGTTCGATATGAAAAGGGAATTTCCTCTAAGGCAAACTGCGTGCCACGCGACTATATATGAGTGAGGACTTGTGAGGAACTGCACGCAGCTACAAAAACCCATTTATTTTGCTCATCAGTACGATGAGATGGTCGAATGGTCGAGCTAGCGAGGAAGGCAGAAACCAGCAGGCGCGTTGCCCGTGGTGGCCCACCAGAGAAGCAGCGTGGTGCTCACGAGGGTGACAGCGCCCGCGAGTCGGATCGCCGCCTTGTCACGCCCGGTGCCCAGTAGGGCGAGCAACCCACGCTGTCCCAGCCACAGCTGAACGCCCGAGACGACAGCAAATGCCGTCATGATCACCATGCCGCTGGCGACGCTGCCGGCCATCCAGGCCAGCAACAGGGCGGAGTACAACAAACCACAAGGAAGCAAGGACCAGACCAGCCCCGTGCGAAACGCCCGCTGTCTTGCCGCGCCGGGTGACGCCGACGCTCGGTCGATCGACGCGGGCAGTCCGGGGCCCGGCGCCCGATGCAAGGGCGCCGCGCCACCGGCCATCGCGGGTGGGCGCCCGGGCAGCCTGCGTGTGAGGCTCAACAGCCCGTCCTGCAGGGCGCGCGGTGGCTGGCCGCTGACCAGCATCCAGCCGCCCACCCCGAGCATGCCCACGTGGGTCATGAGCCACAGGGGGCGCATCCAGGGAGCCAGGCTGGCGGCCTGCGCAAAGGCTGCCGCACCGAGTGCCGCCAGCGCGCCCAGCATGGCGTAACCGGTCAGGCGTCCTGCCTGGAATGCCAGCGTCTGGCCGCGGGGCACGGCGAGTGCGCACGGGGCGGCGCACATGGCCACGCAATGCACGCCGCCTGCCAGCCCGATCAGGGCGGCGGTCCAGACCAGGCCCCAGGCGATGGCCACGGATCAGAGAATCCGCGAGAACTGCGCGCGCGTCTGTGATTGGCGGGCGTAGTGATCGAAGACCCGCGCGATGGCCCGCACGACGAACCAGCCCGTGGGCGTGACGCTCAGGCCGGCACGGTCCAGTTCGAGCAGGCCTTCGGCCGCCAGCGGCTGGAGCTGCCGCAGTTCGGCCGCGAAGTAGCGCGGCACGTCCACCAGATGGTCTTCGCCCATGGCGGCGAAGTCCACGCGCCCCTGGCACATGATGGCCATGATGATGGCGTGCCGCAGCACGTCGTCAGCGCCCATGCGGTGGCCGCGGAACACGGGCAGCCGGTCGTTCTCGACGTGGTCGTAGTACTCGTCCAGCGTGCGTACGTTCTGTGCGTAATGCGGGCCGACGCGGCTGATGGCCGAGGCGCCCAGCGCGATCAGGTCGTAGTCGGGATGCGTGGTATAGCCCTGGAAGTTGCGATGCAGGCGTCCTTCGCGCTTGGCGATGGCCAGGCTGTCGCCATGCCGCGCGAAGTGGTCCATGCCGATGTAGTCCCAGCCGGCTGCCGTGAGCCGCGCAATCGCATCGTGCAGCATGCGCACGCGACCCGGCCCGTCGGGCAGGTCCTCGGCCAGGATGCGGCGCTGCGGCTTGAAGCGTTCCGGCAGGTGCGCGTAGCCATACAGGGCAACCCGGTCCGGCGCGAGCGCGACCAGGGTGTCCAGCGTGCGGGCGAACGAGGCCGGCGTCTGGCGCGGCAGGCCATAGATCAGGTCGACATTGACCGAAGCGAAGCCCAGGCTGCGCGCGGCCGCGACCAGCGCAAAGACCTGATCTTCGGGCTGCACCCGGTGCACCGCCTGCTGCACGGCGCGATCGAAGTCCTGCACGCCGAAGCTCACGCGGTTGAAGCCCATGTCGCGCAGGGCGGCCAGGCGGGCGGCATCCACCGTGCGGGGGTCGATCTCGATCGAGCGTTCGGCGTGATCGGCAAAGGCAAAGCGCGATTCGAGCATGTCGAGCAGCCCGCGCAGCTGGTCGTCATCGAGGAACGTCGGGGTGCCGCCACCCAGATGCAGCTGCCGCACCGGCGTGGGTGCCGTGAGCCCCGCGCGCACCAGGTCGGCCTCGCGGCGCAGCGCGGCAAGATAGCGCACCGAGCGTTCGGTGTTGCGGGTGATCACCTTGTTGCACGCGCAGTAGTAGCATATCGCGCGGCAGAACGGGATATGCACGTACAAAGACAGCGGCCGCAGCGGACCGCCGCATGCCCGGTTGCCCAGCGCCTCACGATAGGCCGACGCGTCACAGGCCTCGGTATACTGATCGGCAGTGGGATATGACGTATAGCGGGGACCTGGCCCATCAAACCGCGCAAGCAGGGTTTCATCGGGCAGGGGCAGGGCGGTCGGCACGCCTGCGGGACGCAATGTTGGGCTCATGGGGTCTACTGTGCCGCAGCGCCAAATGTGCCGCCTTGACCAGGATCAAGCCCTCGTGACGTCAAGGTTTCTTCGCATCGGGTGGGAAGCGCGGGCGGGTCTCGCGTGACTGCTTCGTGGCCGTGGCGCCACGACTCTGGAGTCTGCATGTCTGCATCAGTGTCACCGGCGGCCGGGTCCGCCACCACCGTTTGTTCCGACGCCGCCGTGGCGCCCTTGCTTGCCCAGGCGCGCGTCGCCTGCTCGCAGTGCAATCTGCGCGAGCTCTGCCTGCCCGTGGGGTTGACACCCGAAGACATGGGCCGCCTGGACACGCTGGTGGCCAACCGGCGCACCGTCAGGAAGGGCGAGGCGCTGTTTCGCCATGGCGACGAGTTCCTGTCGCTCTTTGCCATCCGCCTGGGCACGTTCAAGACGCGCGTCAATACGCTGGATGGCCGCGATCAGGTGACCGGGTTCCAGATCGCGGGCGAACTCGTCGGCCTGGATGGCATCGGCTCGGGCCAGCACGCGTGCGATGCGGTCGCCCTGGAGGACGCGGAAGTCTGCGTCATCCCCTACGCCATGCTGTCCGAGGTCTCGCAGGAGCTGCCGGTGCTGCAGCGCCACTTCCATCGCCTCATGAGCCGCGAGATCGTGCGCGAGCACGGCGTGATGCTGCTGCTGGGCAGCATGCGCGCCGAAGAGCGCCTGGCCGCCTTCCTGCTGAATCTGGTGCAGCGCCTGCAGGCCCGTGGCTTTTCGAGCCGCGAGGTCGTGCTGCGCATGACCCGCGAAGAGATCGGCAGCTACCTGGGCCTGAAGCTGGAGACCGTGAGCCGCACCCTGTCCCGCCTGGCCGACGAGGGACTGATCACGGTCCAGCAGCGCCTGGTGCAGATCGTCGATGCCGACGGGCTTCGCCGGGTCATGGAAAGCGGCGGGCGCTAGGGCTCGTCATTCATTGGCCTGGCGCACATGCACGGGCCGCTCGCCGTGGCGGGGCTCGACAGGCGGATCGGCCAGGCGCACGGCCATCACCGTGGTGACGATGGCGGCGACGAGCGTCACGCCGGGAATGCCCACCACGAGCCACATCCAGCCGCTGCGCCACCAGGACCGGCGCGCCGCGGTTTCAGCGCACGATGAAGGTCGATGGCGCGTGGATGACGAGTCCGTCATGGCGTTCCTCGGCGATGCGAAAAAGGATGGGATGGCTGCCGCGTCCGACGCCGCTGTCCGGGTCGAGCCGGACATGCGCGACGTGCGTCGCGTTGGCCTGGGCGCCGGCCTGGAGGATGGACTCCGCATCCGGTATGCGGATGCCGGGCAGCCCGCTCACCGAGACCCGCAGCGTCAGCGGCGCTGCGCCTGCGTGGGTCAGGTGCAGGCGAAACACGTTCTCCACGCCGCCATCATCGAGCACGCGTGACAGCACGGCGCGATCGCGCAGCACCTCGGCCTTGAGCGGCGTGCGCGCGGCCAGGCCCGCGGCGAGCAGACCCACCAGCACAGCCAGGACCAGCCCGTAGCACAGCACGCGCGCACGACGCAGGCGCGCGAGCCAGGCGCGTGGCGTGTCGCGCCAGGACAGGCCACTGTCCGTGCCGTAACGGATCAGCCCGCGCGCCTGGCCCACGCGGTCCATCATGCCGTTGCAGGCGTCGATGCAGGCGGCGCACCCGATGCATTCGTATTGCAGCCCCTGGCGGATGTCGATGCCGGTGGGGCAGACCTGCACGCACAGGCTGCAGTCCACACAGGCGCCCTGCGCCGCGGCCGTGCTGGCGCTGTGGCGGCGTGCGCCGCGCGGCTCGCCGCGCGCCGCGTCGTAGGTGACGGTCAACGTGTCGCGGTCGAACATCACGCCCTGAAAGCGCGCGTAGGGGCACATGTACTTGCAGACCTTCTCGCGCAGCCAGCCCGCGTTGCCATAGGTGGCCAGGGCATAGAAGGCGATCCAGAAGCCGGCCGCCGCGGTGAGGGTGCCTGCCAGGACGTCGCCCGCCAGCTCGCGGATGGGGATGAAGTAGCCAACGAACGTGAAGCCCGTCCAGCCGGCCAGCGCCAGCCACAGGCCGTGCTTGGCGAGCTTGCGCATCCACCAGGCCCGGTTGCGCGGCCCGCGGTCGCGGCGCAGCCGTTCGGCCCGGTCGCCTTCGGCCCGCCGCTCGAGCCACTGGAAGAGCTCGCTGTACACGGTCTGCGGGCACGCATAGCCGCACCAGAGCCGACCGGCGATGGCCGTGAAGAGGAACAGCGCGATCGCGCAGACCGCCAGCAACAAGGTCAGCAGGATGAAGTCCTGGGGCGCGAAGCTCGCCCCCAGGATGTGGAAGCGGCGGGCGTCCAGATCGAACAGCACCGCCTGCCGGCCTTGCCAGCTCACCCAGGGCAGGCCATAGAACACGGCCTGCGTCAGGCCGACAATCACCCAGCGCCAGGTGGCGAACCAGCCGTGGACGGCGCGCGCGACCACGCGGGCATCGGGGCTCGCGGGCATGATGGGAATGGTGCGCGACATGCTCAGCGGCCCGCGTTGCCGGAAACCTTCAGTACATAGGCCACGAGCAGGTCGATCTGCTGCGGGCTCAGGCGTTCGGCATGGGCCGGCATGACGCCTTCGCGGCCGCGCGTGATGGTTTCGATGATGTCGGCCTGCGAGCCGCCATACAGCCACACGCCATCCGTCAGGTCGGGTGCGCCCAGCAGCGGATTGCCCTTGCCCTCGGCGCCATGGCACGCGGCGCAGGCGGCCGCAAAGCCCGCCCGGCCGCGCAGCGTGGCGACGCTGTCGGTGCGTGCACCGGACAGCGACTGCACGTAGACCGCCACGTTGCGCACATCGCTGGCCGTCCCCACGGCCGCCGCCATGGGCGGCATCACGCCGTGGCGGCCCTGGGCGATGGTGGCGCGCAAGGCATCGACGTTGCCGCCATGCAGCCACGCGTTGGCGGTCAGGTTGGGATAACCCCGCGCGCCGCGCGCATCCGAGCCGTGGCATTGCGCGCAGTTGTTGAGAAAAAGGCTGGTGCCCACCGAGATGGCCTGCGCATTGCCGGCCAGCACGTCGGGCGGCTGATCCTTGAAGCGCGCATACAGCGGGGCCACCCGGGCATCGAGCGCCTGGCGTTCGGCTTCGTACTGGCCGGTCTGGGTCCAGCCAAGCACGCCGGCGAAGTTGCCCAGTCCCGGATAGAACACCAGGTAGCCCAGCGCGAACACGATGGTCAGATAGAACATCCACAGCCACCAGCGCGGCGGCGGGTTGTTGAGCTCGTACAGGTCGCCGTCCCAGACGTGGCCCGTGTCGGGCTGGGCTGCCTGGGTTGCCGAATAGGCAGGGTGCCGGCCGTGGCGCCATGCGAGCCAGCCACAGGCCAGTATCCCGATCAGGCTGACGACCGTGATGAGGGCGGGCCAGAAGCCATGCAGGAAGTCGCTCATCGCGCGCCTCCGTCGGTGGTCTCGGGGGCATCGTCAAAGGGCAGCGACGCTGCCTGGGCAAAGCCGTTGCGCCGTCCGCGCAGCCAGGCCCAGCCGACCAGGCCGAGGAAGGTGGCGAAGGCGAGGAGCGTGAAGAGGGCGCGCAAGAAGGTGAGGTCGTGGATCATGACGATGGGCTCGAAGCGAAGACGATCAGCGGCGCTGGATGCCCAGGCCTTGCAGGTAGGCGACGAGGGCGTCCAGTTCGGTCTGGCCTTGGAGGATGGCCGGCACCGAGGCGATCTGCGCGTCGGTGTAGGGCACGCCGATCGCACGCAGCGCATGCATCCGGCGGGTGGTGGCGTGCGCATCGAGCGGCGCGTCCTGCAGCCACGGATAGGCAGGCATGTTGGACTGCGGCACCAGGTCGCGCGGTGCGACCAGGTGATGGCGGTGCCACTCGTCGCTGTAGCGCGCGCCCACGCGGGCAAGGTCGGGCCCGGTGCGCTTGCTGCCCCACTGGTGTGGATGGTCGTAGACGGATTCGCCGGCCACGGAGTACGGCCCGTAGCGCAGGGTCTCGGCGCGCAGCGGGCGCACCATCTGCGAATGGCAGTTGTAGCAACCCTCGCGCAGGTAGACGTCGCGCCCGGCCAGCTGCAGCACGCCATAGGGCTCGACGCCGGGCGCGGGCTGCGTGGTCGTGCGCTGGTGAAAGAGCGGCACGATCTCGATCAGGCCGCCGATCGAGACGACGACGAGCACCAGCACGATCATGAGCCAGTTGCGCGTTTCGATGTGTTCGTGGGAAAAGGCCATGACGGCGCATCCTTGCAGCAGGGGCGGCGGCACGCGGCCGCCGCGGTTCGATCAGGTGTGGACGGAAGGGGCGAGCACGGGAATGGCCACGGGCCGCGCAACCGCGTGCGCCGGCACGACCGTCTTCCAGACGTTCCAGCCCATGACGCACATGCCCGCCAGGTACAGCGCGCCGCCCGCCAGCCGGATCACGTAGAAGGGCAGGGTCGCGGCCACCGACTCGACGAAGGTGTAGGTCAGGGTGCCGTCCGGCTCGATGGCGCGCCACATGAGGCCTTGCATCACCCCGGCCACCCACATCGCGGCCACGTACAGGACGATGCCCACGACGCTCAGCCAGAAGTGCAGGTCGATGGCCGCACGCGAATGCATCTGCGTGCGCCCCACCAGGCGCGGGATCATCCAGTACAGCGAGCCCATCGTGATCAGCCCGACCCAGCCCAGCGCACCGGAGTGCACGTGGCCGACCGTCCAGTCCGTGTAGTGCGACAGGGCATTGACGCTCTTGATGGCCATCATCGAGCCTTCGAAGGTGGCCATGCCATAGAAGGACAGGGCGACGATCATGAAGCGCAGCACGGGGTCGGTGCGCAGGCGATGCCATTCGCCGCTCATGGTCATGACGCCGTTGATCATCCCGCCCCACGAGGGCGCGAGCAGGATCAGGGAGAACAGCATGCCCATGGACTGCGTCCAGTCAGGCAGCGCGGTGTAGTGCAGGTGGTGCGGGCCTGCCCACATGTAGGTGAAGATGAGCGCCCAGAAATGGACGATGGACAGGCGGTAGGACCAGATCGGCCGCTCCACCTGCTTGGGGATGAAGTAGTACATCATCCCCAGAAAGCCCGCCGTGAGGATGAAGCCCACGGCGTTGTGGCCGTACCACCACTGCACCATGGCGTCCTGCACGCCCGAGAACACCGAGTAGGACTTGAACCAGCCCGCGGGCACGGACAGGTTGTTGACGATGTGCAGCAGCGCCACCGCGATGATGAAGGCGCCGTAGAACCAGTTGGCCACATAGATATGCCGCACGGTGCGCCTGGCGATGGTGCCGAAGAACACGATGGCGTAGGCCACCCAGACCAGGGTGATCAGGATGTCGATGGGCCATTCCAGTTCCGCGTATTCCTTGCCCTGCGTGTAGCCCAGGGGCAGGGTGATGATGGCGGCGACGATGACGAGCTGCCAGCCCCAGAAGCTGAAGGCGGCCAGGCGCGGCGCGAACAGCGGCGCGTGCGAGGTGCGCTGCACCACCCAGTACGACGTGCCGATGAGGGCGGACACGCCGAAGGCGAAGATGACTGCGTTGGTGTGCAGCGGGCGCAGGCGCCCGTAGGACAGCCAGGCGATGCCATCGGTGAGCTCGGGCCAGGCGAGCTGGGCCGCGATGAAGACGCCGACGGCCATGCCGACGATGCCCCACAGCACGGACGTGTAGGCGAACTGCCGGACGACGCGGTCGTGGTAGACCGCTTCCCGGGGCGGGGCTGCCGGGGTACGCATGGATCAAATCTCCCAACATTGGACTCGGGTGCGCAATGCGCGAGACCTGACTATGCGGGCAGATGCAACCGGGCGTGTTGACCCATGTCAACGTGTCGCCGACGAGTCGCGTGGCGGGGCTCCGAGGGCAGGCGCCGGGGCGGGTTCGCCGGCCTGCCGGTCGACATCGTCCGCGGCGTGTGCGGGCCGCGCTGCGCGCGTCGGCGCAGCGGCGGTGGCCTGCGGGGCGGTGGCGTCGGCGCGGGGTCTGGGCGCTTCGAAGATGATCTCGCCCTGGTGCTCGAGATCATCGAACTGGCCGCGATTCATGGCCCAGGCGAGCATGCCGATGATGAGCATGACCAGCACGACCGACAGGGGAACCAGCAGGTAGAGGATGTCCATGGTCAGTCCAGGGCAGGGACGGGTTCGCGCATCAGGCGCAGGCCGTTGCCGATCACCAGCATCGAGCTCAGCGCCATGCCCAGGCCGGCGGCCCAGGGCGGCATGTAGCCCAGCACGGCCAGCGGCACGCACGCCGTGTTGTAGGTCAGCGACCAGGCAAGGTTCTGCCGCATCACGCGCACGGCGCGGTGCGCGAGCTCGCGGGCGCGCGCGATATCCGTCAGGCGTGCATCGGCAAGGATGATGTCGGCCTGGTCCTGCGCGAGCCGGGTTGCGTCGCCCAGCGCGATCGACAGGTCCGCGCCCGCCAGGGCCGGGCCGTCATTGATGCCATCGCCCACCATCGCGACGGTGCCGCCGTCGGCCTGCCAGGCGCGGATGCGCGCAAGCTTGGCCTGCGGGCTCATGCCGCCGTGCGCCTCGGCCAGCGGCAGGCGACCCACGAGCCGCGCCACGCGCGCGGGGGTGTCGCCAGACAGCAGCGCCACGGCCACGCCCTGGCGTTGCAGCTGGGTGAGGGTGGCGCGGGCGTCCTCGCGCACCGGATCATCGATGTCGAAATGTGCGATCAAATCCACATCGTCGGCCAGCCATGTGCCTGCCGGGACCTGCGCGGCCCGCGCGACGCTGCCCGCCGCGAATGCCGCGTGGCCCAGCCGATAGCGCCTGCCGGCAATGGTGCCGATCAGGCCCGCGCCCGGGATCTCGCGCACCTCGGTGGCCGAGGGCGTGTCCACCGCCGGCGGCTGGCGCGGATCGGCCTGCGCCGGGGGCAGGTCGGCGGCTTGCCCTGACGCGCGGTCTGCGGCCGGTGAGCCTGCGACGGTGACCGGGACGGGCACTGCCTGCGGAGGCGAGGCGGCCTGTGCGATGGCGCGCGAGCGGGGGTGGCGCGACCAGGCTGCCAGCGCAGCGGCCAGTGCGTGGGCCTGCGTGTGGTCCATGCCGGCGCGGATGACGGTGACGTACAGCAGGCGGGCCGCGCCATGCGTGAGCGTGCCGGTCTTGTCGAAGGCAACGTGATCCACGCGCGCCAGTCGCTCCAGGGCGGCGGGGTGCCGCAGCCAGATGCCGCGGCGTGCCAGCGCCGCCGTGGCGGACAGCATGGCGGCCGGCGTCGCGAGCGACAGCGCGCAGGGACAGGTCACGATCAGGATGGCGATGGCCACGGGCAGGGCGCGTGTGGGGTCGACCCACTGCCAGCCAAGCCAGGCCAGCCCGGCCAGCGTCAGCACGCCGATGAGAAAGACGGATGCCCACCGGTCGGCGGTGCGCATCCAGCCTGGCCGCGCGGCCGCGGCTTCGTCGATCAGCTGGCGGATGCGGCCGAGCGTGGCGTCGGCCCCGACCTGCTCGACCCGCACCAGCACCGGGTCGAGCAGATTCGTGCTGCCCGCGCGCACCCGTGCACCGCAGGGCTTGGCCACGGCGCGGCTCTCGCCCGTCAGCAGGGCCTCGTCGGCGGCCGTGGCGCCGGCCACCACCTGGCCGTCGACGGCGAAGGCCTCGCCTGCGGGAACGCGGATGACATCGCCCGCGGCCAGCTGGCTGGCGGCGACCGTCTCGAAGCGGCCATCGCTGGCCCGCCGGCTGGCCAGGCTGGGCAGCGCGCGGCCCAGTCGCTCCAGCCGCGCGGTGGCGCGAGCCTGGGCATGCGCCTGTAGCCAGCGTGCCAGCAACAGGAAGAACACGAACATCGTGACCGAGTCGAACCACACATGGCCGGTGCCGGTGAAGGTGGCCTGGCTGCTGGCGACGAAGGCCAGCACGATGCCCAGGCCGGCCGGCAGGTCCATCGCCACCCGGCCGGCGCGCAGGCTGCGCACGGCATTGGCCAGGATGGGCCAGGCGCAGAACAGCATCACGGGCAGCGTCACCATCCATTGCGCCCAGCGCAGCAGGCGCACGAGGTCGGGGGTGATGTCGCCGGGCGCGACCAGGTACTCGGGAGCGGCGTACATCATGACCTGCATCATCGCGGCAGCGGCCACCAGCAGCCGCCACAGGGCCAGGCGCGTGCTGCTGCGGCGCGCGGCCTCGCGCGCGGCCGAGTCCGCGGGAAAGGGCCGGTAGCCCGCCGCGGCGATCGCCTGGTACAGGGCCGACAGCGGGGCCGCCGCCGTCAGCCAGCGCACGCGGGCGCGTTCGGTCATCACGGTGACACGGGCCTGGCGCACGCCGGGCACGGCGGCAAGGGCGGCTTCCAGGGTCTGTGCGCACGCGGCACACACCATGCCGTCGATGGCGATCCAGGTTTCGGCTTCGCCCCCGGGCAGGCGGTGCAGCCGGCCGGCTGCCTCGGCGTCGGCATCGAGTGCTGCATAGGCGTCGGCGGGCAGGGGCACGGCCGGACGCGGCAGGTCCGGCGCGGGGGTGGTGATCATGGCTGCCAGCGTAGGCCGCCGGTGGCCGCGCCGTGTTGACGCAGGTCAAGCTCGCGCGCTGCGGGTCATGGCGTCAGGGCGTTGGCGTGTGGCGCCTCGGCGGGCCGGCGGGCCGCCCCGCGCCGCGCTGGCCTCCCGCCAGCGCCGCCGGGCGCGGGTATCAGGGCACGAGCTGCTGCCGATGGGCCCAGGCGTCGTCATCCGCCGTGGGCGGTCCGGGCATGATGAGCGGCCGGTACTCGACCTCGGCCCAGGTGTCGCGCATGTCGCGGTAGCGCGGCGAGAACACGTTGCCGCTCTGCCCCGTCTGGTAGATGAAGACGGACTTGCCACCTTCGGACAGGTCGTAGATGGCGCGCAGCGAGGCCGCATGCTGGCTGGCGAAGGGCATGTCCCCCGTCAGGTTGTACTGGCCCACATTGACGGTGTAGCCGTCACCGCCCGTCGGCACGGTGACATCGAAGATGGGCGCGAGCGCAGCAACGTTGCCGAAGGGGCGGTGGGCGCTCAGTGCCGGATGCGCGTCGCCCCAGCGCCAGTCGTCGACGTTGCTGCCGTATTGCGTCTGCAGGCGGTCCAGTGCGCGTCCCAGCGCAGCCGAGGACTGGGCTTCGCAGCCCACGGGGGCGCACCACCACGGGTCGTCGGTTTCCAGGGCGTATTCGACCGTGGCGCGGAAGTTCCGGCGCCCGTACAGCATGGCGAAGCGGCCCTCGCCCAGGTGCGGCACGATGAGCCCGCGCGCAAGCTCGTCGGCCCAGGCGGCAAAGATGAGCGGGGCCGCCGAGTCGGCGCCCATGGTGCCGTCAAAGCCCGCCATCACGCGCTGCGCGGCCGGTGCCAGCGCATGGTCCGAGGGCGTGTCCAGCAGGAAGGGCATCAGGCGGCGCGTCGCCAACGAGACGATGTCGGCCTGGATGTCGCGCATGCTGGCCAGATCGTGACGCGCGGTGGTGGCCAGCAGTTCCTCGATGCGCATCTGCCGATAGGGCACGGCCCAGTCCTGCCCGATGAAGAACGGGTAGTCGAGCGGGGTGACGCGCTGGTTGGCGGTGGCCAGAAAGCCGGCATCGACGTCGCTGCGCGGGTTGTCGGCATAGGGCAGCCAGCTGTCCCAGGCATAGCGGTCATCCCAGCCCGGGGCCGGTGCGATGCCCAGGATGTCGTTGTCCGCGCGGCGCAGCGGGGCCTTGCCAAAGGCATGGAAGCCCACGTTGCCGGTGGTGTCGGCCATCAGCACGCTCTGCATCGGCGAATGATGGAAGGCCCCGGCGGCGATGAGCTCGTCCACGCTCTGCGCGGTGTTCATCAGCAGCCCGGCGTACACCGTCTGGTTGTCGTCTTCCAGCGCGCTCCAGCGCAAGGCCAGCACGTAGCGGCTCGTGTCGATGATGCGGCCGTACTGCGGCTGGGCATCGGACAGGACCGGCCCGTTGCGCGTGGTGCGGACCGTGTAGTCGACGTTCGGCGCATCGCGCACGACGATGGTTTCCTGGCGCGTCTCGAAGGGCGCCCAGCCTTGTGGCGTGCGGTACTGCGCCGGGTTGTCGGGGTCGATCTGTTCCAGATACAGGTCCTGCACGTCCGGGCCCGTGTTGGTGAAGGCCCAGGCGGCGCCGCGGGTGCGCCCCAGCACGACGAAGGGCAGGCCGGGCAGGGTGGCGCCGGTGACGTCCAGGCCCGGCGCATGCAGGCGGGCGAAGTACCACAGCGCGGGCGCGGCGAGCCCCAGGTGGGGGTCGTTGGCGAGCAGCGGCTTGCCGCTGGCGGTGTGCGATCCGGCCACGACCCAGTTGTTGCTGCCCTTGCCATCGATGTTGCCGGTGTCGGTGACGAGGGCCTGGGCCCAGGCCTGCAGGGCCGATCGCGGCGTCTCGGGCAGGTCCACGGACGCCGTGGCCGCGGGCCGGTACACCCCGAGCTGGTGATACAGCGCAGGCAGGTCGATGTCGATCGGCGGATCCTCGCCGGGGTAGGGCGGAAAGAGCTGCCACAGACGCTCGTTGTCCAGCGTCTGGGCGGCCACGAGCCGGGCGAATTCCGTGCCCCAGTTGCCCCCCAGGTCCAGGGCCATCATGAGCGCCCAGCCCACGCTGTCGGCGGGCTCCCACTGGCCGGGCTGCGTGCGCAGGATCAGGAACTCGGGCGACAGGGCCTGGGCGGTCTCGGCGTGGAAGTCGTTGACGCCCTGCGCGTAGGCCTGCAGGGCGTCGCGGGTGTCCTGGGGCAGGTTGGCGAGCTGGCGCCGGGCGGCGGGCATGATGCCCAGCGTGCGCATCAGCTTGTCGGTGTTGACCGTGGCCTCGCCCAGGATGGCGGAGAGCTCGCCGTGCATCGTGCGCCGCTGCAGTTCGAGCTGCCAGCCACGCTCCTGGGCGTGCGTGCGGCCCAGTGTGTACCAGGCATCGCGCGGGGATTCGGCAAAGATGTGGGTGACGTCGGACGCATCGCGCGCCACGGTGACCGGGGCGGTCAGGCCAGGCGCGCTGTGCGTGCCATCGAAGCTCGGCAGGGTTCGCCACGCATAGATCGCCGCCGCGGCGGCCAGCAACAGCACCAGCCCGAGCAACGCCAGGGTCGCCCGCTTGAACCACACCTTCATGCCCATCTCCTCGCCTGTCTGCCGGGGCCGTCGATGCGTGGCCCTGTCCAGCATGGTAGGGCCCGTGGGGACGCTTGACCATCGGGGAAGCCCGCGGGCGCTGGCGTGTGGCGCGTTGGCAGGGCCGCGCGAGTGCAGTACACTCGTTGGCGGAGCCGCCAGCCGGCGCTCCAGTCGTACGTCTTCAGGGCGGGGTGCAAGTCCCCACCGGCGGTAGTCCACCCAGGGTCTTTGGCCTGCAGTGGCAAGCCCGCGAGCGCCCGTGCCCTGGCACGGGGTCAGCAGATCTGGTAACCAAGCCAGAGCCGACGGTCATAGTCCGGATGAGAGAAGATGCGCCAGTCCGCGGGCTGCACGGTGTCATGCCGGGCATGCTCGTTTGCAGGCTATCGATAGCCCTGGAACGTTTTTCGCCACGATATCTTGCGAGAGCGTTTCCATGTCCTTTACCCCCTCCACGCATTCCCGTTATCCCGTGCTCACGGCCGCGCCGTTCGAGCAGCGTCTGGCCCGCGCCCTGCATCAGCTGCGCCTGGGTCGTCCGGTCATCGTGCTCGATGACCAGGACCGGGAAAATGAAGCCGATCTCATCGTCGCCGCCGACAAGCTCACCGTGCCCGTCATGGCGCAGCTGATTCGCGATGGCAGCGGCATCGTCTGCCTGTGCCTGCCGGGCGAGGTGCTCGATGGCCTGGAGCTGCCGCAGATGGCCGTGCGCAACGGCAGCCGCTTCAGCACCGCTTTCACGGTGTCCATCGAAGCCCGCGAGGGCGTGAGCACCGGCGTGTCGGCAGCCGACCGCGTGACCACGATCCGCGCCGCGTGCAGCCCGCACGCGCGGGCCGACGACCTGGTCAGCCCGGGCCATGTCTTCCCGCTGCGGGCACAGGCCGGCGGCGTGCTGGCCCGCCGTGGGCACACCGAAGGCTCGGTCGACCTGGCCCGACTCGCGGGCCTGAGCCCGGCCGGCGTGCTGTGCGAACTGATGAACCCGGATGGCACGATGATGCGCGGCGAGCAGCTCGATCGCTACGCCGCCGTGCATGGCCTGACCGCGCTCACCATCGCCGAACTGGCCGACCACCTGCAGGCGCAGGCGCGCGCGGGTGCCGCGGACCTGGCCAAGGCGGCCTGACGCGCGGCCCGGGCCCTGTTGCCGCTGCCGCCCTGCACGACCTGGTCCGGACGGGCCAGGCCGCCGCCGGGCTGCCGTGGTAAGGTGAAATGATGACTTCTGCTGCTACTGCCGCCTTCAGCGCGGACGACCTCCTGTTGCTTGAACGCACCGCCGACGCCTTGAGCGCCTGGTGGGGCAAACCCGTGATGGCCGAACACGGCCAGACCGAGGGCGTGCCGTGGGCCGTGTTCGGCCTGCCCCTGGCCGCCGAGGGCGACGAGGACGATGACGACACTTTCGCCGCGTGGCAGATGGGCGGCGACGGCGCGCAGCGCCTGGGCAATGCGGGCGGGCTCTCGCCCGGGCCCGACGATGTGTTCGAATGCCGCCTGCTCTGGGCCATCCAGGTGGGCACCGAGCCGGGCGAACGCTATCTGCGTCTGGATGGCACGGGCCATGTCGAGGCGTGGTCCGACGATCTGGCCGAGCTGCTGCCATTCCAGGTCGATGCGGACGAATCGGCTGGCGTCGAGGGCTTTCCGGAAGACGACGATGACGAGGACGCGGTGTTTGCCTATGCCCGCAAGGCCGGGCAGGCGCACGACCATTCCCATGAGCACGGGCCCGATTGCGGCCACGCGCACGATCATCGCCACGACCACGACCACGACCCGCAGGCGCCGGCGCCGGGTGGCAGCACGCGCGAGCGCAACCGCACGCGGCACTGACGATCGGACCGCGCGCGTCGTGTGGCGCACGGGCCCCGGCGCGCCCGTGGCCCGACACTTGCTGTAGAGGCGGCCACGCCCGGCGTCCGTCCAGCCATGACGCCGCACTCCTTTTGCCCACGATACCCCACGCATGGCCGTCGACCTGAGCTCTGGCCAATCCAACACTCGCCCCTGGGTGCTGCCGCTGGCCGCGTTGCTGGCCGTGGTCTGTCTGGTGGCGGCCGTCTGGACGCTGACCCCGCTGCGCGAGCACCTGACGGTCGAAGACTTCGTCGAGGCGGCCGATGCGCTCGAAGACATGCCCTTCGCGCCGCTCGTGGTCATCGCCATCTATGTCATCGGCACCTTCGTGCTGGTGCCCCTGACCGTCACAGTGGCGGCTACGGGCGTCATTTTCGGCGCCTGGCCGGGGCTGGCCTACGCGTTCGGCGGCTCGATGCTGGCCGCCTATCTGTCGTTCCTGGTCGGCAAGCTGGTCGGTGGCGAAAAGCTGCGGCGGCTGGCAGGCGCCCGTGTCGATGCGCTCAGCCGCAAGGTGGCGCGCAAGGGTGTGCGCGCGGTGCTGGCCATCCGGCTCGTGCCCGTGGCCCCGTTCGTGGTGGTCAATCTGGTCGCAGGCGCCTCTGCCATCCGGCTGCGGGACTACATGCTGGGGACCGCGCTGGGCATGCTGCCCGGCATCCTGATCAAGGTCGTCTTCGTCGACCAGCTGGCGCAGGCCGCCGAGACGTCGGACTTCGACTATCTGGGCAAGCTGGCCGCGGCCGCCGTGGTGCTGGCGCTGGTGGGCATGTTCGTGCGCCGCTGGCTGCAGCGGCGCAGCGCGTCCGTCGACGCGGCCGACTGACGGCGCGCCGCGTATGCGCATCACTACTTCGCTGACCTTGAGTGTGGTCGTGATGGCGGCCCTGGCGGGTACGGTGATCGCCACGGCCATCGCACTGCTCTGGAACGACGAGTTCGACACGCGACGCGGCTGGCCGACGTATTACGCCGGCATTTCGGGCCTGGTCCGCGCAGCGCCCCTGGTGGGCACGACGGCCGCGCCGCAGTACACGGGGTCGGTCGGCGCGCGCGGGCGAGCGCCCTGGTCCGAGCTCAGCGTGCCGACGGCGGGCGCCCAGGCCGAGACCGTCTGGCGGGTGACGCAGGGCTATCTGCGCCAGCAGGGCTTCATCGAGATGCCGGTGGCCGAGCCCGCGAACCCCGGCACGGGGACCCGGGCGGCGACCTATCTGGCGCCGCGCGGCGGGGGCATCGTGCGCATCCGCCTGGGGCCGGGCGAAGGCATGTCGGCCAGCCCGCAGCTGCAGATGCTGCACATCCGCTGAGCGTGCCACGCCGGGGCCGACGGCGTTCCGCACAGCCACTGAGCGTGCCACGCGGGGTCGACGGCGTCCTGCACAGCCACTCATCGCGTATCAGGGTTCCCCGCGGTTCGCGCTGCCGCTCACCGTGCCTGCGGCATGTCCATGATCAGTTCGACCCGTCGATTGGCGGCGCGGCCCTGCGGCGTGTCGTTGCTCGCCAACGGCCGGGTGTGGGCATAGCCCACGGCGCGCAGGCGCTCGGCGGCGATGCCCCGGCGCACCAGGTAGCGCAGCACGCTGGTGGCACGGGCGGTGGACAGCTCCCAGTTCGACGCGAACCTGCCGTTCTGGATCGGGATGAGGTCGGTGTGGCCTTCGATGGACAGCGCATGGGCATGTCGGCCCAGCGCCGCACCCAGCCGATCAAGGACCGCCGGGCCGGTCTGCGTCAGGTCGGCCTGGCCCGAGGCGAACAGCAGCTCGGCACTGATGCGAAAGCTGACGGACTGGGCGTTGACGATGACGTCGATATCGTCGCCCAGATCGGCCAGTCCCAGGCTTGCCGCCGTGGGCAGGGGCGGGGTGGCGACGCGGGTGGCCGGGGCAGCGGTGGCGAGGGCCGTCGCGGCGTCCGGGCTGGCCGCGCCTGACGTAGCCTTGGCCAAGCTGGGGACGACACCCGGACCCGCCCCCGCGCCTGTCGCCGTCGGCCCTGTCGCGAGGTCGGCGCCGCCGGTGGGAGACGCCGGGGGCAGCGTGACGGCTCCCGGTGGGCCCGCGTCGACGTCCGACCCGCGATCTGCCGCGGCCGCGCTGGCGTTGCGCTGGGCTGCATGACGCCAGTCTTGCGCCCGGGCCTGCGCCGTGCGCGCCGCGGCATGGGCAAGGAGGATGGCGGGGCCCGGCAACGTGCCCAGGAGGGGCCCGGCCATGGGCAGGGGGCCGGGCAATCCGGGGGCGTGCGGGGGCGCCGCGCCTGGACGTTCCGGGGCCGATGTCCCCGGAACGGATGCCATCGCGCCTGGAGGTGCCAGCGGCATCGATCCAGGAGCGGATGCCGCCTCGCCTCTACGTGCCGGGGCCCACGTCCCCGGAACGGACCCCGCCTCGCCTGGGCGTGCCAGCGGCGATGCCCCCGAAGCGGATGCCACCGCGCCCGTCGGCAGGGGCGGGTGCGGTGCGCGATCCAGCCCGAGCAGGGCGATCAGCATCACGAGCAGCAGCGTGATGATGTCCAGGTAGCTCAGCAGCCAGCCCGCGTCGTCCGCCGACGTGAAGGACGTCTCGCGTCGCCAGCGCGCGCGCGCGGCGCGTCTTGCCCGCTGCTCCAGGGCATCGAGCTGGACCAGGCGGGCACGCACGTCGGGTCGAAGGGCGCGCAGCAGGGCGTCGGGCGTGACGGTCATCGCCGGGCCGGCGGCGCGCCAGGCGGGCCGGGCATCGCGAGGGAGGCGTCCTCGGTGTCGCCTGCAAAGGTGTGCAGGGACTCACGGATGAAGGCGGGGCTGCGCTTGTCGGCCATCATGACGATGCCCTGGAGCAGGGTGTCCAGATGCTGGGCGCGCCGTTCGGCACGTCGCTCGAGCTTGACGGCGATGGGCCGGCAGACGAGATTGGCCAGCAGGATCCCGTAGAAGGTGGTCATGAAGGCGATGCCCATGTGCCGGCCCATGGCGTCCATGTCGCCCACGCCCAGCACATGCAGCAGGTTGATGAGCCCGACCAGCGTGCCCAGCATCCCGAAGGCGGGCGCAAAGCCCGCCATCGTGCGAAAGATCGCGGCCTGCGCACGATCGCTGGCGTGCTGGCGGGCGACCCGCCATTGCAGCAGTTCGGCGATGTCGTGCGATGCGGTGTTGTCCAGGACGAGCTGGGCGCCGTCGCGCAGGAAGGGATGGGGGGCGCTGGCCACGAGGGCTTCGGCCTTGCGCATGTCGGCGCGCGCGCTGGCCTGGGCGATCTGCACGAGGGTGTCGATGTCGGCCGCGTCGTGGGCAGGATCGGCCCGCATGACGCTGGCCAGGCTGCGCGGCAGGCGCCGCACGTCCCGCCAGGGGTAGCTCAGGCGGGTGGCCAGCAGGGTGCCCCCAAGCACGATGATCAGGCCCGGCACGTCCACGTAGCGCGCAGGGTCGGGACTGGTCAGGACGACTACGGCCGCCAGCGCCGTGAGACCGGCGGCCAGGGCGATGGCGGGAAGGGAAGGGCGGCGCATGGGCGGACCGCGCGCAAGCGCGCTGGCAAGGATGACCGCCCGAATTGTAGGAACCTGGACCCGTGCGCAAACGCCGGGACACGGGCCTGAAAAGGCCTCAGACCGGCGTTTGCGATGCGCTGGCGTCGCGCTTGAGGCGGCGCAGGAAGACCTGCATTTCCTTTTCTGCCTGCTTGTCGCCGCGTGCCTGGGCAGCCGCGATGCCGCTCGTCCAGGCCGCCTCGGCCCCTGGCGGATCGCCGGCCGCCACGCAGGCCTTGCCCAGCAGCTTCCAGGCGGCGGAATAGGTCGGATCCTGCGCCACGCACGCGCGCAGGTGTTCGGCGGCTTGCGATGCGCGGTCCTGTTCCAGGTAGGCCTGGCCCAGGCCATAGCGCAGCAGGGCATTGTCCTTGCCCCTGGCCAGCATCGTTTCCAGCGGGGTGATGCGATCCATGGCGTCTCCTCGCGACGAAACGCCGCCGGCCCGGTCGGGCACGGCGGCGTGGATAGTCGTCGCCGCCCCGATGCCGGGCGGGCGACGACGGGGGCTCAGACGGTTTCGGCCTCGGCTTCCACCGGCGCCGACGTGCGGATCAGGTGATCGAAGGCGCTGAGCGAGGCCTTGGTGCCTTCGCCCATCGCGACCACGATCTGCTTGTACGGCACGGTGGTCACGTCGCCCGCGGCGAAGATGCCGGGGACCGAGGTCTGGCCGCGCGCGTCGGTCACGATCTCGCCATGCGGCGACAGTTCGACCGTGCCCTTCAACCAGCCGGTGTTGGGCACGAGGCCGATCTGCACGAACACGCCCGCCAGGTCCACGCGGTGCGATTCGCCGGTGGCGCGGTCTTCATAGACCAGGCCGTTGACGCGCTTGCCATCGCCCGTGATCTCGGACGTCTTGGCGTTCAGGATGACACGCACGTTGGCCAGGCTGTTGAGCTTGGATTGCAGCACGGCGTCGGCGCGCAAGGCATCGGCGAACTCGATCAGGGTCACGTGCTCGACGATGCCTGCCAGATCGATGGCCGCCTCGACGCCCGAGTTGCCGCCGCCGATCACGGCGACGCGCTTGCCCTTGAAGAGCGGGCCGTCGCAGTGCGGGCAGTAGGCCACGCCCTGATTGCGATATGCCTGCTCGCCGGGCACGTTGATCTCGCGCCAGCGGGCGCCCGTGGCCAGCACGATGCTGCGAGCGCGCAGCGTGCCGCCGTCGGCCAGGCGGACCTCGGCCAGCTCGCCCGGCACCAGGGCTTCGGCGCGTTGCTGGTCGATGATGTCCACGCCGTAGCTGCGCACGTGGCGCTCGAGGTCGGCCGCGAGCTTGGGGCCTTCGGTGTGCTCGACCGAGATGAAGTTCTCGATGGCCAGCGTATCGAGCACCTGGCCGCCGAAGCGCTCGGCGACGATGCCCGTGCGGATGCCCTTGCGGGCCGCATAGATGGCAGCGGCGGCACCGGCCGGCCCGCCGCCCACGATCAGCAGGTCGTAGGGCGCGCGCGCATTGATCTTCTCGGTGGCCTTGGTGCCCGCGCCGCTGTCCAGCTTCTTGACGATCTGCTCGATCGTCATGCGGCCCTGGTCGAACACCTCGCCATTCAGGAAGACGGTGGGCACGGCCATGATCTGGCGGGACTCGACTTCATCCTGGAAGAGCGCGCCGTCGATCGCGACGTGGCGGATGCGCGGGTTGATCACCGCCATCAGGTTGAGCGCCTGCACGACGTCCGGGCAGTTCTGGCAGGACAGCGAGAAGAAGGTCTCGAACTGGTAGTCGCCCTCGAGCGCGCGGATCTGTTCGATCACCTCGGGCTCGACCTTGGGCGGATGGCCGCCGACCTGCAGCAGCGCGAGGATCAGCGACGTGAATTCGTGGCCCATCGGGATGCCGGCGAAACTCACGGCGATGTCCGTCCCGGGCCGGGTGATGGCAAACGAGGGCTTGCGTGGATCCGCACCATCTTCTGCCACCGTGACGCGCTCGGACAGGCTGGCGATATCGTGCAACAGCGCGCGCAGTTCCTGCGACTTGGCCGTGCCGTCCAGCGTGGCGATCAGCGCAATCGGGTGGACGAGCTTGTCGAGATAGCCGGCGAGCTGGGTCTTGATGTTGGCATCGAGCATGGCGATCCTTGATGTGAAACGGGGGCGTGCGAAAAACACTGGCCCGGCGCCGAAGGCAGCCGGGCCAGGGGGGCGGCGCCCGTGGGCGCCGCGTCAGGCCGGCTTCAGATCTTGCCGACGAGGTCCAGCGAGGGCTTCAGCGTTTCCGCGCCTTCTTCCCACTTGGCCGGGCAGACTTCGTTCGGGTGGGCGGCGATGTACTGGGCGGCGCGCACCTTGCGCAGCAGCTCGCCGGCGTTGCGGCCGATGCCGTTGTCGTTGACTTCGATCAGCTTGATCAGGCCTTCGGGGTTGATCACGAAGGTGCCGCGCAGGGCCAGGCCTTCTTCTTCGATCAGCACTTCGAAGTTGCGCGACAGCGTGGCCGTCGGGTCAGCCACCAGCGGGTACTGGACCTTGCGGATGGTGTCCGACGTGTCGTGCCAGGCCTTGTGCGTGAAGTGCGTGTCGGTCGAAATGCCGTAGATCTCGACGCCCAGCTTCTGGAATTCGGCGTAGCTGTCGGCCAAGTCGCCCAGTTCGGTCGGGCACACGAAGGTGAAGTCGGCGGGGTAGAACACGAACACCGACCACTTGCCCTTCAGGCTTTCTTCGTTGACGTCCACGAACTTGCCGTTGTGGTAGGCGGTGGCCTTGAACGGCTTGACTTGGGTATTGATCAAAGACATGAACTCTCCTGTGTGAAAACCCGACCGGCGAGGAATGATCCGGTCAGTTCCGTGAAAACGTGCGAGCGTGACGACACGCTAAGCCCACATGATGACGGCTTGCGTCGCATTGTACAAATCAATTGATGCTATTAACTTGATTGTTTTTGGGTATGACGCAAGTCCGGCTCGCTTCGACTGTCCTCCACCAGGCGGCCGTCGATCAGGTGCAGCCGGCGCTCGGCGCTCGCCGCCAGCCGCGCATCGTGGGTGACCACCAGGACGGCACAGCCTTCGCGCGCCTGGACACGGCGAAAGAGGTCGAAGACCGTGTCGGCGGTCTGCGTGTCCAGGTTGCCCGTGGGCTCGTCGGCGACGACCAGCAAGGGGCGGTGCACCAGCGCGCGCGCCACGGCCACGCGCTGCTGCTGGCCGCCGGACAGCTCGGCCGGCCGCTTGCCGGCATGGGCGGCCAGGCCGACGTCGTCCAGCAACTGGCAGGCACGCTCGCGCTGCGCCGCATCCGGACGGCCCCCGGCGATCATGAGCGGCATCAGGACGTTTTCCAGCGCCGTGAACGCAGCGATCAGGTGATGGAACTGGAAGACGAAGCCCAGCGCCCGGCGGCGCAGCTGCGTGCGCGCATCGTCATCCAGGGTGCGCGTGGCATGGCCATCCAGCAGGATGTCGCCCGCCGTGGGGGCGTCCAGCTGCGCGATCAGGTTGAGCAGCGTGCTCTTGCCGGAGCCTGACGGGCCGGTCAGCGCCGCGAACTCGCCGCGCGCCAGGGTGACGTCGATGCCGTGCAGGACTTCGGCCTCGGTCGGGCGGCCGATGTTGAAGGACTTGCGCACGCCCTGCAGGGCAAGCACGGGAGAGGACTCAGGCATGGCGGATGGCCTCGGCGGGATCCAGGCGCGAGGCACGCCAGGCGGGCGAGGCCGCGGCGACCATGCCGCTGACGGTGGCCACGGCCATGGCCAGCGGAATCAGTCCGGGCGGCAGCGGCACGATGAACAGGCGCGGCCCGAAGGTGTTGAAGGCCCAGGTCAGGCCGAGCCCGGCCAGGCTGCCCAGCAGCGAGCCGGCCAGGCCCAGCACCGCGCCCTGGAACAGGAACACGGTGAGCATCTGCGCGCGCGTGGTGCCCATGGCGCGCAGGATGCCGATCTCGCGGGTGCGCTGCGTCACGCTCACGGCCAGCACGCTGGCGATGCCCATGGCCACGGACAGGGCGACGAACACGCTGATCATGGTGCTCGCCAGGCTTTGCGAGCGCAGGGCATTGAGGAGCTCGGCATTGTTCTGCATCCAGCTTTCCGCCTTCACGCCCAGCAGCGCGGCGATGCGCGCGGCCACCTCGCGCGCGGCAAAGATCTCGGTCACGGTGGCGTCGAGCTGGGTCGCGCCATCCGGCACATCCAGAAGGAATTGCGCCTGCTTCATGTCCAGGTACACATAGCGCGCATCGAGCTCGCGCACGCCCAGGGTGAATATGCCGACAATGCGCAGCACGGCGGTCCGGCCTTCCGTGGCCTCGATGCGCAGGCGCCCGCCCAGGTCCAGCCCCAGGTCGCGGGCCAGGGTGCTGCCGATCACGGCGTCCCCGGGCGCAGGGGCGAAGCGCCCGTCCACCATGCTGTCGGCCACGGGAATGATGCGTTGATAGCGCACCGGGTCCACGCCCAGCAGGGCCACCGAAGCCCGCGCATCGCCGCGAAAGCCGATGGCCGGGCCGGTGACCAGGGGCGACACCGCCGTGAGTTCGGGCATGCCGTCCATGACGGCCTGCACATGCTGCCAGTCGTTGATTGCGCGCAGGCGCTGCGCGCGCAGGTCCTCGATCACGAGCTGCACCGTGCCGTCGGGCGCCGGCGCGATGCGGTTGGCTTCCCGCGGCGGTTCGACCACGACGTGCGCCTGCGAGCCGAGCGTGCGTTGCACGATGTTGGCCTGCAGGCCCTGGATCAGCGCGCTGATGAAGACGATGACCGACACGCCGACCGCGATGCCGACCAGGATCAGCGCCGTCTGCGAACGGCTCTGGCGCAGAAAGCGCACCGCGAGGGTCCAGGCGAGCCACATGGCTAGTCGGGCGCGCGCGGGGCGACGGGCAGGGCGCGCAGCACGGGCCGCACGCGCGCGCCGGGCGCCACAGCGTCATCGGCCAGCACCACGTCGCCGGCGCGCAGGCCGGCCGTGACTTCGGTCATGGCCAGGCCCCGCAGTCCCAGCGTCACGTCGGCGCGTTGCGCGCGCCCGTCGCGCACGACCAGCACGCCCGGCCTGGCGGTGCTATCCAGCAGGGCATCGTTGGGCACGGCCAGCGCCTGGTCGCGCCGCGCGGTCTCGATCGTCACCGACACCGTCATGTCCTCGCGCAGGAAGGCGGGCGCCTCGCTGGGCCGCAGGCGGACCTCGACCGTGCCGCGCTGCGCGTCGACCCCGGGTGCGATGCGAAAGACGCGTGCGGCGAAGCCGGCCTCGGGATAGGCGTCGGCGATCACCGTGGCGCGCTGATCCAGGGCCAGGCGGGCCAGATTCTTCTCGTCCACGGGCAGCAGGATCTCGGTGCCGCCATCGCGCGCAATCTCGAACAGCACCTGGCCAGGCTGCACCACATCGCCTGGCTCGGCGTCCTGCGTGATGACCAGGCCGGCAAAGCTCGTGCGCATCACGGTGCGGCCCAGGTCGGCCTCGGCCTGCGCAAGGCGCGCGAGCAGGATGCGCTCGTCGGCCTTGCCGGGCGCGAGCGTCGCGGCCTGCACGCGCGCCTGCACCAGCCGGGCGCGCGCAGCGTCCCGGGCCTGCACCGCCAGCTCCACGTCCTCGCGCGAAAACGCTCCCGAGGACTGCAGGTCCTGGCGGCGCCGCGCGTCGCGTTCCGCCTGTTCGGCTTCGATGCGGGCCTGCTGCAGCACCGCCAGGGCCTGCGGGCGTTGCGCACCGGCCAGTTGCGCCAGCGCGGCCTCGGCTTCGGCCACGCGGGCGCGCGCCGGGCCATCATCCAGTACCGCCAGGATGTCGCCCTCGGCCACCCGCATGCCCTCGTCGACGCGGCGCTCGCGCACGGTGCCCGGGATCTCGCTGCCGACCCGGGCGCGCACGCTGGCGGCCACCCGCCCGCTGGCCACCACGCTCTGCACCAGCGGGGCCTCGACCAGCGCGTAGGCGGCGACGGGTTCTGCGCGCTGCAGGCGCCATCCGATGGCGGCCAGCACCACGAGGGCGACACCGATCCAGACTGCCCACCGCCGCGCCTTGCTGTTGATCACCCGTGTCTCCGTGCTGCCCGGCGCTGCGCGCCTTGTCGATTGCTGCCTGCCGCCGCGCGACCGGGGCGGTTCCCGGGCGATATCGTCCAGGCGAGGTATTGTAGGGGCGGCACGCTGCATGCGGGCGTGGCCAACCTTCTTGCCGACGCGCGCCGCTGCGCCCGTCTCCATCACCGCCTGGGAGTCCTGTCACATGGGTATCACGACCATCGTCGTTCTTGTCGTCATTGCACTGCTCGTGGTGTATGTCATCAGCATCTACAACCGGCTGGTCGCGCTGCGCAACCGGTTCGAGAATGCCTTCGCCCAGATCGAGGTGCAGCTCAAGCGCCGCTATGACCTGATCCCCAACCTGGTGGAGACCGCCAAGGCATACCTGACGCACGAGCGCGGCACGCTGGAAGCCGTGACGCAGGCGCGCAATGCGGCGTCGGCCGGCCTGCAGGCCGCCGCCAAGGACCCGGGCAATGCCGCGGCGCTGAACCAGCTCGCGGGCGCCGAGCGCTCGCTGGGCAGCGCGCTGGGCCGGCTCAACGTGGTGATGGAGGCCTACCCGGACCTGAAGGCCACGCAGAACATGCAGCAGCTCTCGGAAGAGCTGACCAGCACCGAGAACAAGGTCGCGTTTGCCCGCCAGTCGTTCAACGATGCGGTCATGACCTACAACACCTACAAGCAGAGCTTCCCGCCCGTGGTGGTGGCCGGCATGTTCGGCCATGGCCAGGACGCCTCGCTGCTGGTCTTCGAGGACAGTGCGGCGATCCAGGCCGCGCCCAAGGTCGCGTTCTGAGCGGCGCGCGCGCCATGGATTTCTTCGAACAGCAGGCGCTCGCCCGCCGCCGCAGCGGCTTGCTGGTGGTGCTGATGGCCGTGGCCGTCATCAGCCTCATCACCGTCAGCTCCTTCGTCATCGCGCTGATCGTGGGCTGGATGGATGGCGGTGGCCCGGACCGGCCCGAGTTGAGCGTCACGGCCCGCGCCCTGTCGGTCGTCACCCCCGGCCTGTTCATCGGCGTGGCGATCCCGGTGCTCGCGGTCGTCATCGTGGCCGGACTCTTCAAGCGCTACCAGCTGAGCGGGGGCGGGGCGGCCGTGGCAGAGGCCATGAACGGCCGCCGGCTGGATCCGTCCAGCACCGACCCGGACGCGCGCAAGGTGCTCAACGTGGTCGAGGAGATGGCGCTGGCATCGGGCATTCCGGTGCCGCCGGTGTACGTCATCGAGGATGCCGCGATCAACGCGTTCGCCGCGGGCTATTCGTCGCGGGATGCGGTGATCGGCGTGACGCGCGGCTGCATCCGGCACCTGACGCGCAGCGAGCTGCAGGGCGTCGTCGCGCACGAGTTCAGCCACGTCTTTCATGGCGACATGCGGCTGAACACGCGGCTGGTGGCGGTGCTGTACGGCATCCTCGTGATCGGCCTGATGGGACGCGGCATCCTGCAGGCGATGCCGTGGCGGCGCGGCAATTCCAAGGACAATGCGGGCCCCCAGCTGCTGGTGATCGCGCTGGTGCTGATCGCACTGGGCGCCATCGGCACCCTGTTCGGCCACATCATCAAGGCCGCCGTCAGCCGCCAGCGCGAGTACCTCGCCGACGCCTCGGCCGTGCAGTTCACGCGCAATCCCGATGGCATCGCCGGGGCCTTGAAGAAGATCGGCGCGGTGCCGGCAGGCTCGGCGGTGTCCGAGCCGCACGTCCACGAGTTCAGCCACATGTTCTTCTGCCAGGCCGTGGGCCGGCGCCGGGGAGGCTGGATGTCCACTCACCCGCCGCTGGAGGATCGCATCCGGCGCATCGAGCCCGGCTGGGACGGCACCTTCCCCGCCCTGGTCGACCCGGTGGACGAACCCGAGCAGACGCCTGCGCACGCGGCATCGGCGCGGCCTTCGCCGCTCATGACCGCGGCCATCGCGCAGGCTGCCATCGACGCCATCGGCCAGGCCGACCCGGCCCATCTGGCCGCCGCGCAGCAACAGCTGGCCGCGATGGACCCGGAGCTGCGCGACGCGGCGCACGATGCGTATCTGGCGCGCGCCGTGATCTACGGGCTGCTGCTGAGCGAGGATGCGACGGTGCAGCAGCGCCAGCTCGCCGCGCTGGCGCGCGAGGCCCACCCGGACGTGCAGGCCCGCCTGGCCGACTGGCGCGAGCGACTGGTGAGCCTGCCACCGCAGGCGCGCCTGCCGTTGCTGGAGGCGACCCTGCCGGCGCTGCGCCAGCTGTCCACGGCCCAGTATGCGACCTTCAAGTCGTGCCTGCGGGCCCTGATCCAGGCCGATGGCCAGGTGAGCCTGCGCGAATGGTCGTTCTTTCGCATCGTGGTCCACACGCTGGAAGCGCGCGATACGGCGAGCACATCGGGCACGCTGGCCACGCACCAGCGCGACGTCGCCTTGCTGCTGGCCGCACTCGCGCGCGCAGGTTCGCGCGACAGCGCCAGCGCGCAGGCGGCGTTTCGTGCAGGTGCGGCCGCGCTGGACGCGCCGGATCTGGCGCCCCCCATCACGGGGGCGGATTCCCCGCATGTGCTGGATGATGCCGTGACCCGGCTGGCCGGCCTGGAGGCGGATCGCAAGCGCCCGCTGCTGCGCGCGCTGGCCCAGGTCGTGACCTGCGACGGCCCGGCCAGCCCGACGCAGGCCGAACTGCTGCGGGCCGTGGCGCTGGCGCTGGACTGCCCGCTGCCGCCGATGGTGCAGGGCGGTGGTGAGGCTGCGGACGTCGCTATCGCGCCTGCTGCGTGATCCGGAGGGTGGGCGGCAGAGATTGCCATCGCCCCTGCCGTGGGGGGCGGGCGATGCGCGGCAGCCGTCGCCGACTTGCCTGCCCCGCGACGCGCGTGGTGCGCAGCCTGCGACGGCGGCGGCGCCAGCACCTGGCGCTGCCGCCCGACCGGCCCGTCCTCAGGGCTTGACCGCGATCGCACCGATCTCCACCGCCACGTCGCGCGGCAGGCGCGCCACCTGCACGGTGGCGCGCGCCGGCGGGTTGTTCGGGAAGTAGGTGGCATACACCTCGTTCATGGTGGCGAACTCGTTCAGGTCCTTCATGTACACCGTGGTCGAGACGATGTTGGCCATCGTCATGCCATCGGCGGCAAGTACCGCTTTCAGGTTGTCCAGCACCAGGGCGGTCTGCTCGGCGATGGGCGCGTCCTTCTTCAGCTCGCCGCTCTTGGGGTCGATGGGGATCTGGCCGGCCAGGTACAGCACGTTGCCGGCGCGAATCGCCTGCGAGTAGGGGCCGATGGCCTTGGGCGCATCGGCCGAGGCGACCACCTCGATGCCCGGCACCTGGGCGGTGGCGGCGGTGGTGGCGAAGGCCAGGCTCAGGGCCAGGCAGGCGTGACGAAAGGTCATGGCGATGTCCTCGGTTGTCGGAGAAAAGGGTCAGGCCAGTTCGGCAGACAGCTTCCACATGCCATCGACCAGCCGGTCGATGTCGTGCGGGTCGTGCCAGACATGGGTCGAGATGCGGATGCCGAAGTGATTGGTGGGATAGCCGATCACCGGGAAGCCGGCGTTGCGGATGACGAAGCCCGGCGAGTGATCGCTCAGCATGCGGCTCACGAACAGCGTGGACTTCTGGCTGTTCATCACGTCGGCGGGGTTGCGGAACGGGTTGAACGAGGTCAGGGCGGACAGCAGGCGGGGATCATCCTTGGGCGAATAGAGGGCGTTGACGCCCCAGCGCTCGGCGATGCGCTCCTTCAGGTACGAGCCCAGCGCCAGGTCGTAGGTCTCGATCTTCTTGCGTCCGATCCCATCCCACATCTCGCACGCGCGCACCAGGGCCTCGAACATCGGCACGTGCACGCTGCCGCAGGCGGTGACGCTGGCGGCGACATCGTAGGCGGCCTGCGACGTCGTGCTGCGTTCGCGCTTGGTGTAGCTGCTGGTGTGCACCGGATACCACTCGGGCAGCGGCAGCGGGTTGGAGGCGCGGATCTTGTTGCGCATGATGAGGATGCCGGTGGAGCCCGGCCCGCATTGCCACTTGTGGCCCGCACCGGACATGAAGTCCATCCCCAGCGCGCCATAGTCATAGGCCATCATGCCCGGCAGGTGCGCGCCATCGACGATGCTGATGAGTTCATGCGCCTTGACGACTTCCATCAGCTCGGCGATGGGCAGCATCGTGCCCGTGACGTAGGTCGGCGAGGACCACATCATGGCGCGCACGCGCTTGCCCTGGCTTTTCAGCTGGCGGATGCGCTCGTCGAACAGGGCCACGTAGGTCGCGGCCGTCTGGTTGTTGCCCACGGGCAGCGCGATGCGCGAGACTTCGATGCCGTAGCGGTCGGTGGCGATGGCCAGCGGCGTGTTGCCCCCGCCATGTTCGTGATTGGTCGTGACGACCACGTCGCCGGCGCGCCAGGGGATGCCCAGGATCGCGTGGCACATGCCGGACGAGGTGTTGGCGGAGAACGCGAGCTCGTCGCCATCCACCCCGAAGCCTGGCGCCACCTTGGCGCGCAGGTCCGCGAGGTTGCTGTAGCCGCTGCCGGATTCCTCGGCCTTGCGCAGGTTCTCGCGCTGGAAGGTGTCCAGCACCACCTGGGGCATCGAGCCGGCCGTGCCGATGTTCATGTGCACCTTGTCCCGGCTCAGCACGAACATGTTCTGCACATCCGTCCAGAAGGCTTCGTCCTGCAGCAGCTCGGCGCGCGCCGCGTTGCTGGCGGTCTGGCTGCTGGCATCGTTGCAGGCAGCCAGCAGCGGACCGAGGGCCGTGGCGCCCGCGCCATAACCCAGCATGCGCAGGAAGTCGCGGCGCTTGGTGCTCCAGCCCGCGACGGGCTGGGTGTCGGGTGCGATGGCGAGGGACGATTCGACGGGAAGATGCGCCGGTTCTTGCATGGATGACTCCGCAGAAGGGGCCAGGAATCTGGCGTGGATCGGATGGCCTGGCGGCGCATCGCTTGCGGAAAATTATAGGTAGGTACATTCGGATTCCGGCGATCCGCGTTCCCTTACGTAGGCCTACGCAACCCGCGCGCAGGGCACTGCGTGCACCGGCTTGGCTCGCCTGCCGCCATGGTGGCGCACGCGCGCACGGTGCTGGTGCGCCCGGGCGGGCTGCTCCCCGGTGAAGCTCGTTCTGGCATGTTTTCTGCATTGCCGATAGGGACATTTTCCGCCGGCCTGCACCCCATCGACGATGAACGAGCGACACGCATGAGATACACCTTGCCTGCGCTCGCGTCCCTCGTGCTGTTGCTGCTCGCGCTCGGCATGGTCATGGTCACCGTCGAGCGCCAGACCTTGCGTCTGGTGGCCGACGAACGCGCGCGGGTGGAGGCCATGTACGTGGCCTCGCGTGAGCGCGAGCTGCAGCACTATGTGATGCTGGCGCGCGCCGCCATGGAACGCATCGCGGCGGATGGCGGCGCCGTTGCGCCGCGCCAGCAGCAGGCGCTGGCGGTGCTGGCGCGCATGCGCTTTGGCGACGATGGCTACTTCTTCGTGTACGACCGCCAGGGGCAGGTGCTGCTGGACCCGGAGCAGATGGACACCCAGGGCGTGGCCTTCTGCGAGCCCGATGATCCGGCCGGTCGGCAGCAGGCCGACATCATCCTGGCCACCGCGGCGCAAGGGGGCGGCATGGTGCGCTATGCGTGGATGCGCCCGGCATCGATGCACGCCGTGCCCAAGATGTCGTACGTGACCCGCGTCGAGCCCTGGGGCTGGACGCTGGGCGCGGGTCTGTACCTGGATGAAGTGCAGGCCCGGCTGCAGGACCTGGACGAGCGCGGGCGTGACAGCATCGCGCAGACGCGCAATCGCATCGCGGGCATCGCGGCGTTTGCGATCGGCCTGGCGGGCCTGGGCTGGCTGAGCACGGCGCTGTGGCAGCAGCGTCAGGGACGCCGGCGCGTGCATCAGCTGGTCCAGCGCCTGGGGCAGGCCCGCGAGGGCGAGCGCGAGCGCCTGGGGCGCGAACTACATGATGGCGTCGTGCAGGTGGTGGTGTCTTCACGGCATCTGATCGAGGCGGCGCAGCGCAACCTGGCCGATGCGCCGGCGGCGTCCACAGGCGGCGCGCGACACGTCGAACCGCAGGCGCTGCTGCAGACCAGCCTGCTGCGACTGGACGAGGCGCTGGCCGAGATCCGTCGCGTATCCCATGGCATGCTGCCCGCGCAGCTCGATACGGGCGACCTGCCTGGCGCGCTGGCGGCCCTGGTGGCGCAGTGGCAGGAAGCCTTTCCGTTCGACCTGCACCTGCAGCTGGACAGCCCGCCGCGCGCGCTGCCGGCCGAGCACCGCGTGGCCCTGCTGCGCATCGCCCAGGAGGCTGTCGTGAATGTGTGCCGGCATGCCGGCGCACGCAACGTCGTCGTCGAGCTTTCCAGCGCCGATGACCAGGTGCGCCTGGCCATCCAGGACGACGGTACCGGCTTCGCGGTGGCCCAGGTGCAGGGCGGCGTGGGCCTGGGCAACATGCGCGAGCGTGCCCAGCGTCTTGGCGGCCGACTGCGGGTGCGCTCGGATGCGGGAGGAACCCTCGTCGAGGCGATCCTGCCCCTGCCGGGCGGCGAGGACCCGGCATGACGGCGGCGCTGGCCGCGCTGCCGTCACGCGCTGCGCCGCCCCTGGCCGCGGCCGTCCGCGTGTTCCTGGTGGACGATCATCCCCTGCTGCGCGACGGCGTGCGCCAGGGCCTGCGCGCCGACCCCGGCATTACCGTGGTCGGCGAGGCGGGCGCGGTGGACGACGCCGTCGCGCGCCTGCCTGGCTGCGCGGCCGATGTCGTCGTCTCGGACATCCGGATGCCCGAGCGCAGCGGCCTGGATCTGGTGGCCATCCTGGGGCGCCACCAGCCGACGCTGCGCGTGCTGCTGCTGTCCATGCTGGATGATGCGCAACTGATCCAGCGCGCGCTGGCCGCGGGCGCCGCGGGCTATGTGCGCAAGGATGCGCCCGGCACGCAGCTCATCCAGGCGATCCGCACGGTGGCCGAGGGCGGCGTCCACATCGACGCCCCGTGGGCGGGCCGCTGGAGCGGTGGCGGCATGGCAACGCGAGCCCCCACCCGCCTGACCGAGCGGGAGTCCACCATCCTGCGCCTGATTGCCCAGGGCCTGGGCAGCCGCGACATTGCCGAGGCGCTGGGCATGTCACCGCGCACGGTGGAAACCCATCGCCTGCGCATGCGCCGCAAGCTGCATCTGCAGACCGACGTCAGCCTGACCGATTACGTGCAGGCCGTGCCGGAAATCCTGCACGGCTGATGCTGCCTAGGCCGCGCGCGCCGCGCCGATGGCCTTGGGCATGTCGCGACCGGGCAGCCGCAGCGAGAGCAGCGCCGCGCCCAGCAGCAGCGCAGCCGACCCGCCAAAAGCGATCCAGTGCGTGGCGTAGGTGTCGAATCCCCAGCCGCCCAGCCAGGAGCTGAACATGGCGCCGATCTGGTGGCCCAGGTAGGCCCAGCCATACAGCACGCCCACCAGGCGCACGCCGTACACGTCGGCCAGGATGGCCGAGGACAGTGCGATGCTGCCGGCCCAGACGATGCCACCCAGGGCCGCCGCGCCATACAGTTCCCAGTGGGTGCCCACCACCATCAGGGCGATGAAGCCCAGCGCCCGCACGAAGTAGATGGTGGCGAGGATGTAGCGGCGCGGCACGATGTCCGAGATGCGGCCCAGCACCAGGGTGCTGAAGATCGCAACCAGCCCGATCAGGCCGATCCCCAGTGCGCTGGTGGTCGCGTCAAAGCCGTGGTCCATCAGCATGGGCACGCCGTGCGTACCGAGCAGGTTCATGCTGTAGCCGCAGGCGAAGAGCCCGAGCGAGATCATCCAGAACGGGCCGGTGCGCAGGGCGGCCGCCACCGTCATCGCCGGCTGGGTACTGGCGGGGGGCGGCGCGCGGCGCTGGGCCTCGATCTGCTCGGGCAGCAGGTCCGTGTGTTCGGGCGCCTGGTCGCGGATCGTGAGCCAGGCCAGCGGCAGGGTCACGATGGCGAACAGGGCGGCAAAGCCCATCAGGGTGGCCTGCCATCCCCAGGCGGTGATGGCAAAGCCGAAGGCCGGCGTCATGACCGCGATCCCCGCCATGGAGCCCGTGGACAGGAAGAACATCGCCATGCCGCGCTGGCGCGTGAACCAGCGGCTGAGCACGGGCGTCAGGGCCACCGGGCTGGTGAAGGCCAGCCCCACGGACAGGAGCACGCCGTAGGCGAGGAAGAACCCGATCGGTTCGCGCGCGAGCACGGTCCAGACGGTGGCCGCCAGCACGATCACCACGCCCAGCGTGAGCGTGGTGCGCGTGCCGCGGGTGCCCGCCAGATACCCCGCCACGGGCATGGCCAGTCCGTAGAACAGCATGCCCACCGCCACGATCGTCGAGAGCTGGTTGCGGGTGAAGCCCAGGTCGTCCGCCATCGGCAGGAAGAAGGGGCCGATGCCCATGCGCATGCCGACCGTCAGCAGCGTGAGAAAGGTGGCCGCCGCCACGATGTTCCAGCCGTAGTAGTACCTGCTGCCGCCCGCCGCCATGCTCGTCTCCTGCGTCGCGACCCGCCAGGGCGCGATGCGTGTTCTTCGTGGTGTTCGCCCCGGCAGCGTCACAACATGCCCACAATGCCGGGGGAAAGGGCGTAAGCGTAGCAAAGTCGCGCGCGGAGGGTGCGCGCGCGGCAATGGCCCACCCGGCAGCAGGGGTTTCATCAGGAATCGCGACGCGCGTGTTAGCATCGCCTCCTCTTTGGGGAGTAGCCTGCTTTCGCAACGAAAGCGCGCGCGTCAACATGATTGGCTTCACGGCCATGGCGCGAGCAGCCCGACCGGCCTGGCGAGACCATCGACACCCATGCGCGACGGTCCGGCGCGCATGGCGATGTCGTGGCTCATCGTCCGGACGCACGCTCCCATGAATCTCCTGTCCACCGCATTCCTGGCCTTTGCCATGTCCACCGACGCCTTTGCGGCCGCGGTCGGCAAGGGTGCCGCCCTGCACAAGCCCCGGTGGCGCGACGCCCTTCGCGTGGGCCTCATCTTCGGCGTCATCGAAGCCATCACCCCCGTGGCGGGCTGGGCCCTGGGCCTGGCCGCGGCCGATTACGTGGCCGCCTGGGATCACTGGATCGCCTTCGTCCTGCTGGTCGGACTGGGGGCGCACATGGTCATCCAGGGCTGTCGGCGCGGCGCGCTTCCCGAGGAAGCGCGCCCGAGCACCGCGCGGCATTCCTTCTGGACGCTGGCGATCACCGGGTTTGCGACCAGCATCGACGCCATGGCCGTCGGCGTCGGGCTGGCGTTCATCGACGCCAACATCGTGTCCACGGCGGCCGCCATCGGCATGGCGACGCTGCTGATGGTGACGCTGGGCATCATGCTGGGGCGCGTGCTGGGCCGGCTGGCCGGCGCGCGGGCCGAGATCATCGGCGGCATCATCCTCGCCGGCATCGGCTGCGTGATCCTGTACGAACATTTGAGCGCCGCGGCCGGCTAGCGGCTGCGCGCCTGTGCACGACGGACGACCTGCCCGCGTCGGGCCCGCCTACAGGCGGGCTTCCAGCGAGAGCAGGAAGTGGCGCGGATCGCCGTAGTAGTTGCCGATGCCCCCGGCGTCGGTGCGCCGGTAGTACACCTTGTCGAACAGGTTGTTGACGTTCAGCTGCACGCTGACGTGGCGGTTGACGTCGTAGCGCAGCATGGCGTTGTAGATCGCGTAGCCGCTCTGCCGCGCGACCAGCCTGCCGCTGGTGGCGTAGACGCTGCTTTGCGCCTGCACGCCCCCGCCCAGCGTCAGCCCGGACAGCGCGCCGCTCAGGCGGTAGGTCGTGAACAGGCGCGCCAGGTGCCGCGGATCGCGCGTGCGCAGCGGCTGGCCGATGTTCGCCACCGAGGCGTCGCGCACGGTCTTGGTCAGCGTGTTGCTGTAGCCGCCGAACACATGCCAGTTGGGCAGGATCTCGCCCGCGAGCTCCACTTCCCAGCCCTGGCTGCGCGTCTTGCCGCCCGGCATGCGGCAATAGCCGGTCAGGTAATGCGGCACGCACGGATTGGGCGTGCTCGCATCCTCGATGGCGCGGCCCACGTTGTTGATCCGAAAGCCGGACAGCGAGGCATTCAGGCGGCCATCGAAGAACTCGCCCTTCACGCCCACTTCGTAGTCTTCGCCCCGGATGGGGGCGATGATCTTGCCGTCGCGATCCTTGGCATTCTGCGGGGTGAAGATCTCGGTGTAGCTCGCGTACAGGCTCAGGTCGCGCGTCATGTCGAACACCAGGCCCGCATAGGGCGTGATCTCGCGCTCGATGGCGTAGTTGCTGCTGGCCTGGTTGGGCACCTCGTAATCCCACCAGCTCGCGCGCGCGCCCACGATGGCGGTCAGCGGGTCGGCCAGGGACAGGCGCGTCGTTGCATAGACGCCCTGCTGGCGGGTGACGTTGTCATTGGCCAGGGGCACCCCGGAAAGGTCAGCGAAGGGCTCCGGCATGCTGGTGTACGGATCCCAGTCGCGGATGTCGACCACCATCGGGTTGAGGCCGCCCAGCCCGCGCGTGGGCGTCACCTTCGTGCGCGAGGCCTCGGCGCCCAGCACCAGTTCGTGGCGGCGGCCAAAGAGGGTGAAGGGCCCGTCGCTCGTCAGGTTGAGCACCGACTGATCGGTCGCATCGCCCGTGTAGATCGACGCGCTGACGTTGAACAGATAGGGATTGGTCGCGCCGCTCGGACGCGACATGTAGCTCTGCTTGAAGCCCTGATCCTTCATGCGATAGCGCGTGTGGCTGCCGCTCAGCTTCACCCGCCATTCGTTGTCGAAACGATGCTCGATATCGGCAAAGGCCTGCTGGTTCCAGCGATTCCACTGGTTCCAGTGGGCGCCCAGGTAGGTGTCGCGCGGGAAGTCGAGCGGCGAGCCGTCCAGGCCGACGGGCAAGTTGCCCCAGGCGCCGGTGGCGTCCAGGTCCGTGTGCTGGAAGCCCGCGCTCACGACCGTGTCGGGTGTCAGGTCCGCCTCGAGGATGCCGTACAGGACCTCGCGTTGCTCGTGACGGGCCTTCTGGAAGAAGTCCTTGCGATCGGACACGGCGACCAGGCGCGCACGGATGGCGCCGGATTCCACGAGGGGCGTGGAAATGTCGGCCTCGACGCGGCGTCGGTCCCAGGTCCCGAGCGTGACGGCGCCCGACGCCTGGAAGTCCCGCGTGGGGCGCTTGCGCACCAGGTTGACCGTGGCCGAGGGGTTGCCGGAACCGCGCAACAGGCCGCCGGAGCCCCGCACGATCTCGACCCGATCGAGCACGGCCGTGTCCGGCTGGGCGAAGGCCGACCCACCCAGGGCCGTGGTCATGCCATCGAATTGCACCGTGTCGATGGCGTGGCCGCGCGAGAAGTACTGCACGCGCTCGCTGTCCGTGTAGTCCACCGTGACCCCCGGGGTGTTCTGCAGGACGTCATGCAGATCGGACATCTTGCGGTCGGTGAGCAGCTGACGGCTGAGGACGGTCACGGGCTGCGGCGTCTCGCGGATCGACTGGGATCCCTTGAAGACGCTGATCGCGTCGCTGGTGTACGAGCCCGTGCCTTCCGTGGTGGGGGCATAGTGCCCGACGACGCGCACGGGCGAGAGCGCCGCGACGGCCGACGGCCCCGTGCCGCTGGGGATCCGCTCCAGCGTGTACGTGCCGTCGGCACGCTGCGCGAGCCGCAGGCCGCTGCCGGCCAGCAGGGCGTCGGCGGCCGCGCCCGGGGTGAAGCTGCCCTGCAGGCCGGGGCTGCGCAGGCCCTGCGTGAGGGCCGGCTCGAACGACAGGGCCAGGCCCTGGTCCAGGGCGAAGCGCGACAGGGTGGGGCCCAGCGGTCCTGCGGGAATGTCGTAGCTTCGGACGGTGGTCTGGGCGATGGCAGGCGAGGGCATGCCGGCCAGGCCCGGCAGCATCGAGACGGACAGCAGGAGGACGGCAGTGCGCAGGGCGTGGCCAGGGCGGTGCGCGGGGGGCGTGGACAGGACGGGCATGATCGGGTCAGAAGTGCTTGAAGGGGAATGTCACCCCTATAGCCAGTCGAGCGTCGAAAAAGTATCAGGTGGATGCTGCAGAAGGTGGCTGGTCGGGCGCGCGGCACGCACCCTCGGACCCTCGGACCCGGGCGGCCGGGCCGGGGGTTACGCCTCTGATGCGGCTTTTGCCGACGCTGGCCCCACGCGCACCCAGCGACCGCCCAACCGGCTGCTGACGCGCACCGGGTAGGTCGCGTCCAGCATGCGCAGGGCGCGATCGGTGTCATCCACCGGAAACGTCCCCGAGACGCGGATGTCCGCGACGTCGGGGTCGCAGTGCAACCAGCCGCGGCGATAGCGGCCGAGCTCCTCGATGAGCTCGGCCAGGCGCATGCCGTCGGCGAGCAGCATGCCTTGCTGCCAGCTGCCGGTGCCGGTGGACAGCGGCGTGGCAGCCGTCACGCCCGCCGCGGTGAACCGGGCGGTCTCGCCCGCGGCGACGTGGCGATGCGTACGGGCATCCCCGCCTGTCGGCTCGATGCGCACGGCGTGCTCGAACACCGCGACCTCGCCATCCGTCGCGTGCTGGCGCACCAGGAACCGTGTGCCCAGGGCGACGATGCGCGCCTGGGCCGTTTCCACGAACAGCGTGCGCGCCAGGGCATCCGGTGCGGTCTGGACCAGGACCTCGCCCCGGTGCAGCCGCAACCTGCGTGCGGTGCCATCGAAGCTCACATCCAGGGCGGAATCGGTGTTGAGCAGCACGGTCGAGCCATCGGCCAGGGTCCACTGGCGGCGTTCGCCCGGGGCGGTGCGATGGTGCGCCATCCAGCCCGCCTGGGCCGCGCCGCGCCACCCCAGCCACGCCACTGGCACCAGGGCGATGCCGCCCCCCAGCGCGCGCAGCGCGGCACGGCGCCGCGGACTGCGCGGTCGATCCAGGGCAGGCAGGGCGAGTTCCGGGGGCACATCGGCCATGGCGCCCAGGAGACGCTCGACGCGGCGCCAGGCGCGGGCGTGATCCGGATGGGCGTGCCGCCAGCGCTCGCAGGCGCGTCGATCGGCATCCGTGACCGTCGATGCGTTGAGCTGGACCAGCCACTCGGCGGCCTGATCGAGCACCGGCATCGGAATGGCATCGGCGGGCGGACGTGTCATTCGTCCAGCACCGTCAGGCAGTGCAGGAACGCCTGCTTCATGTAGCGCTTGATCGAGGGCAGGGAGCAGCCCAGTTCGCGGGCGATGTCTTCGTAGCGCTGGCCATCGAGCTGCGACAGCAGGAAGGCCCGCCGCACCTTGGCGGGCAGCGCGTCGAGCAGCGCATCGATGCGCAGCAGGGTCTCCAGAACCAGGTAGCGGTCTTCCGGCGACGGTGCCAGGGCCTCGGGGCGGGCGGCCAGGGCATCCAGATAGGCGCGCTCCAGCGCCTGGCGCTCGTAGGCGTTGACGAGGATGCCGTGCGCCACGGTGCGCAGGTAGGCGCGCGGCTCGCGGATGTCCGACAGCCGGCGCCCCGCCAGGATGCGCAGGAACGTGTCGTGTGCCAGATCGGCCGCGTGGGCCGAATCACCCAGGCGGCGGCGCAGCCACGCCAGCAGCCAGCCATGGTGTTCGGTGTAGAGCGTCGCGAGTGCAGGCGCGCAGGCTCGGTCTGGCAAGGTGGACTCCCACGGCGTCCACGACCAGGCGCTAGAACGCGAATACGAATGAATCGCAATTATGCGGGTGAATCCGGACAGGCGCAACGGCTGACGGCACGCGCCATGAAAAAAGCCGGGTTGCCCCGGCTTTCTGGATGACAGGGGCCAAGCCCCCGTCGGCGACGCCGCCGATCAGGCGCGCGCGGTCACTTCCAGCAGGTGGTAGCCGAACTGCGTCTTCACCGGACCTTGCACCGTGTTGAGCGGGGCGCTGAACACGACGGTATCGAATTCCGGAACCATCTGGCCACGGCCGAACGAGCCCAGGTTGCCACCGTCACGGCTGGACGGGCAGCGCGAGTGTTCGCGGGCGACGGCAGCGAAGTCCTTGCCGCCTTCGATCTCGGCCTTGAGCTGGTTGCACTGTTCTTCGGTCGACACCAGGATGTGGCGGGCGGAGGCTTGGGACATGGAAAGAATCCTCATGGTTTGGGCCGATTCAGGATGAATCGGCGTTTTCAGCATCATACCGGGACGCTCGAACCGCCGTGCTACGAGAGGATTCGAGCGTTGACGAGGGATGGCGGGGGGTCACAGGGCCTGCACGCGCAGGCCCTCGATGCGCAGGTCGGCCGAGCCAGGCCAGAACACGCGGAACTCGATCATCGATGCGCGGTTCCTGAGCTCCACGACATGGCTCAGTTCGATCCTCTGCCCGCCCGTCCCCATCAGGGGGATCTCCTGCAGCACGGTGTGCGAGTGCTGGTGATAGACCTCGAGCGTGCCGATCACCGCATCCGTGGGGGCCGGGCTGGCATAGTCGAGCGTCACCTCATGGGGGCCGCGGCCCAGACGCGCGGAGGGGCCAAAGAGTGCCAGGTGTGGCTGGTCCTTGGCGGCGCTCACGAGGCGCGCACCGTCCTCCACGCGGCCGGTGTGGCCGCCGGCATCGCTGGCCTGCCAGGTGCGGGGTTCGCGGTAGACGTCCGGTGCGAGCCCCAGGGCACCCCCCAGACCGATGGCGATCACGCTGACGCCCGCCCAGCCTGCCACGGCCCGGGCAAAGCCGCGTGCGGGGCGGCGAGCGGTCAGCAGGCCCAGGACCACGGCGCCGAGCGCCATGCCGGCAAAGACGACGTTCGGTGCGTATCGGACAGGCCAGTCCCAGCCCGTGAAGCCGCGCCCGTACACCGCGGGCAACCAGCGCCAGACGTCGGCGTAGAAGATGGCATAGGCCGATAGCCAGGGCATCGGGCGGTCGGCCGGCGAACGGTTGTAGAGATTGCCGTCGCCCAGCCAGCCGACATACCCGGCATAGAAGTAGGCCTGCAGTGCCAGCAAGGCCAGGACGAGCGCGACGAAGGTGCGTGGCGCGCCCTGCGCCAGCCGGGCGAGCCCGACGAGCGTGGGCAGCACGAACACCGTGGCGGCCGCCCAGCCGAACCTGCCGGAGAACGACCACCCGCCGTACCAGTTCGGGTGCATGGCGTTCGGCACGATGAGCGCAGCAAAGACGAGCAACACGGCGATGCCCAGCAGACGCTGGCGCACCAGCAGGCTGGCAAGGCCCATGAGACCCAGGAAGTGCGCCGGATTCTGCAGCAGGAAGCCCTGGTTCTGGTCCAGGTGCAGGCCCAGCAGCACCAGCAACGACGTGGTGCTGAACTCCAGGGCGTCGGACTGGTAGGGGCCCAGGGGATTGCCGAAGGCCCAGGCGTTGTAGCCGCACAGGGCCAGGCCGGACAGGGCCAGCGGCAGCAGCCAGCGCATGGCTGCCTGGCGATCCAGCGTACCGGCGCGCCAGGCCTGCCAGAGCAGCGCTCCGATGATCACCAGCGCGGGTGCCGCAAAGCGGATCTGCAGCCACGGCATGCTGGCGACGAGGACGGCGTACAGCCACAGCCGCCCCGGACTGCGAGCGATGTGCGGTGTGGCGAGCCAATAGAGGCCCAGGAGGCAGAGCAGGCCGCCGGGAATGTCGGGAAACACCTGACCGGCCGCGGGCAGGAAGGGCAGCGCCAGCGTCACGGATGCCGTGGCGAGCGCGCGCTGGGCGGTCGTCAGGCGCAGCGTGCCTGCGAACAGCCATGCCAGCACCACCACCAGGCTGCTGAGCAGCGCCAGGAACACCTTGGCCCCTGACACGCCCGCGATGGCCAGGGGCAGGGCGAGCAGCGCCGGCAACCCGATGTTGTGCACGCTGTAGTACCCGTGCGGTCCCTGGACGACATGGGACGCCTGCGGGTCGGCAACGTCCAAGGGCGTCAGCCCGCCGGCGTAGAGCCGACGCTCCTCGACCTCGGCGGCAAGCGGCACCTGCTGCTCGAGCGTGCCTTGCCGGACCATGCCGGAGGCGATCAGCAGATACCAGGGCTCGTCGCCCGTGACGGTGTTCACCTGCGCCGCGTGCCAGTTCCAGAGCAGGCCCAGCGAGGCGGCCAGATACAGGACGATGAGCAGGACCAGGCTGCGCAGCGCGGCGGCTGGGCCGGATCCGGCGGCCACGCCTGTCACGGCCGCGATTCTGTTGGCGCCACCCGCACCTGCAGCAGCGCGAAGTCGCCAATGCCGTTCCATGCCAGCCGGAACTCATGCGGCTGCGGCGAGTGCACCTGAAACTCGTAGGTCACGCTGGCAGGCTGTCCTGCCGAGCCCGGCACGGCGGCAGTGCCGACAACGTCGTCGTCCCGCTGCCGATAGACGTCGATCGTGCCCACCTGCGCATCGACCGGCGCGTCGCTGCGGTAGTCGAACGTGACGGCATAGCGCCCACGATGCAGTCGCTGGGCGGGGCCGTACATCAGCAGGGCTGGCGCATCGGCGCCGGCCTGGGCCATCCGTGCGTCACCCTGCGCGCGTCCCGTGTGCCCCGGGTACGCGCCCGGCTGGAACCGTTGTGGCTCCTGGTAGGCGGACACCGGGGACTGCGCAAAGCCCACCCACGCCACCGCCGCCAGCGCCAGGCTCGCGGCCATGACGCTGCTAAGCGCGAAGCGCCGCGGCGTCTGGCGGGCGGTCGCCACGCCCAAGGCGAACGCGCCCGCCACCAATGCCATGAACAGCACGTTGGGCGCGTAGCCCAGGGCCCACAGCCAGCCGTTGGGCGCCTGGCCATACACCGCCGGAAACCACTCCCAGACCGGGGCGTAGAAGATTCCGTAATTGGGCAGCCAGGGCATCGTCAGGCCCGCGGGTGACCGGTTGTACAGCGAGGTGTCGCCCAGCCAGCCGACGTAACCCGCATAGAAGGCCAGCTGCAGCGCCACGGCCGAGACGGCGACGCCGACGAACACCCGGGGCGAGCCCTGCGCCAGACGGGCCAGGCCCGCCAGCGTCGGCAGCGCGAACACGGTGGCCGCAGCCCACGCAAATCGTCCGGAGAACGACCAGCCGCCATACCACGCGGGATGCAGCGCGTTGGGCACGATCAGCGACAGGTAGACGAGCACGAACACCAGAGCCAGCCGGCGTCGCGCCATGGCCAGCCAGCCCAGGCCGATCAGGCCGAAGAAATGCACTGGATTCTGCAGCAGGAAGCCCTGGTTCTGGTCGATGTGCAGACCGATCAGCGACAGCAGGGCGGTGCGACTGAACTCGAGCGCGTCCTTGCTGTAGGGGCCGAACGGATTGCCATAGGCCCAGGCGTTGTACGCTGCCAGCAGCAGTCCGGACACCACCATCGGCAGCGCGATGCCCAGGGCCTGACGCCGGTCATGCGGCTGCCGCTCCAGCGTCTGCCACACCAGGGCAGCCACCAGGATGAGCGCAGGCGCAGCAAAGCGGATCTGCAGCCAGGGCAGCAGGGCCAGGACCAGCGCGTACGCCAAGCGCCGCCGGGCCGAGCGCGCCCGCTCGGGTGTGGCCAGCCAGTACAGCCCGAACAGGCAAAGCAGCCCGCCGGGGATGTCCGGATACACCTGGCCCGCGCCTGGCAGGAAGGGGAGGGCCAGGCTGACCGTGGCCGTGGCCAGCAGCCGTTGCGCGAGCGTCAGCCGGAATGTGCCTGCCAGCGCCCAGGCCAGCAGGACGATGGCCCCACTGAGCAGCGCGAGAAACATCTTGGCCCCCGCCGCGCCGCCCAGGGCCAGCGGCACGGCGATCAACGACGGCAGCCCGATGTTGTGCACGCTGTAGTACCCGTTGGGCCCGGCCACCATGTGCGTGATCTGCGGCAGCTCGGCATCGAAGGCCGGCACGCCGTCGGGCGAATAGCGCCGTTGCGCGAGCTCGTCCGCGTGCGGCACGGACTGCTCGAGCGTGCCGTGACGCAGCAGGCCGTCCGCCATCATCATGTAGAAGGGCTCGTCACCCGTGGGCTGGTTGGCGCCTTGTGCTTGCCAGGCCTGCAGCAGGCCTAGTGCAAGAGCCCAATACACCAGCAACAGGGCGCCGACCGCGATCAGGGACCGGCCGGAGGTAGCAACACGCATCGGCAATTAAGGCGTCTTAAGCCTGAAATCAGTGTCGGCGTGTGATTTTACATTGCGATATGCAACCAATCCGAGCCCGTGCGGGTGTGCCCGCTTGCGCGGGCTGCAGCCGTTGTCGTGGCGAGACAGCGTGGCCAACCGTCAGGGCCGCTCAGGCATCCTGGCTCACCGCCTTGCGACGACGGCCCGTGCGCAGTCGCGCGCCATTCCAGCGGCTGCTGGTGACCAGGCTTCGCAACAGATCCTGCAGGAGCAGGCGAATCGCGAGCACGCGTCCCAGTTCGGGCTCGCTCGCTCGCGTGGCGATGCTGATGGTGCGGCGCAGGCGGGGTGACACGATGTGCGAGACAGACAGTCCCTTGGTGTCATGGCCGGCCAGCATCGACCAGGGCAGGATGGTGGCGCCAAGCCCGTGCCGCGCGAGCTGCAGCATGGTGTGGGGCGACGATATCTCGGCCAGGATGTGCAGGGCGACATTCGCATCGGCGCAGGCATCGTCCAGCAAGAGGCGAACGCTGTTGGGCCTGGCCGGCATGACCAGCGGCAGTCCACGAATTGCCGTCAGGCTCATCTCGGCCGGCAGGGGCTGCGCGCTGACGACGAACAGACCTTCCTCGACCACGGTGTCGTGGCGCATGTTCGCGGACACGTTCTCCGAGAAGAGGATCGCGAGGTCGAGCGTGCGATCCGCCAGCCGCTGGCTGAGTTCGACGCTGGGGCTTTCGAGCAGGCCCAGCGTGAGCCTGGGATAGCGGGCGCTGACCGCTTCGACCAGGGGCACGGCAAGCAGGTTGGCCAGGCTGGTCGGGCAGCCCAGCGTGACATGTCCCACCGGGTCGAGCGACATGTCGCGTCCCAGCATGAGCAGGCTGTCCATCTGTTTCAGCAGCTCCTGCGCCTTGCGATAGAAGGCGAGCCCCACGGCCGTGGGGATCACGCCCTTGGCGCTTCGCGAGAGCAGCGCGGCGCCCACATGTTCTTCGAGCTGACGCATCTGCGCGCTGAGTGCCGGTTGGGCCAGGTGCAGCGCCAGCGCCGCGCGGGCAATGCTGCCGGCATCGACGACGGCAATGAAGTTGTGAAGGCGGCGTGTATCCATCGGGCTATCGTAAGTTGCGATAGGTCTAGCCGAAATTCGTATTTTCCCGCGTTAGCTCAAGTCCCTATCATCGTTCCGACAAGCAAAAGAACAGCGATGACGGAGACGACGAATGCAAGCCAATCGCACGAGAAGAGCCCTGGTGCTGGGGCTGGGAAGTGCCCCCCTCTTGAAGGCGGGATGGGCGCACGCGCAGGCCTATCCGGTCCGGCCGATCCATGTGGTCGTCATCGTGGCGCCGGGCGGCACGGGCGACGCCGTCGCACGCATGATCGGCGAGCCACTGTCCCGGAAGCTGGGCCAGCCGGTGGTGGTCGAGAACAAGCCGGGTGCGGGGGGCAATGTGGCCTCGCAGTACGTGTCGCGGGCCGATCCGGACGGCTACACGTTGCTGCTTTCGGCCAACAATCACACGCTCAATCCGACGCTGTATCCGAATGCCGGCTATCGCCTGGAAGACTTCGAGCCCATCGCGGCCTTGACGGAATCTCCCTCGGTGATCTGCGTGCCCGTCACCTCGCCATACCAGACGCTCGCGGATCTGCTGGACGATGCCCGACGCTCGCCGATGGCGTTGTCGTTTGGCAGCGCGGGGGTGGGCACGCCCAGCCATGTGGCGGGCGAAGTGCTGCAGCGCGAGGCAGACGTGCGCTTCACGCATGTCGCCTACCGCGGGTCGGGTCCATCCATCACCGACACGCTCAGCGGGCAGTTGTCGATGGTGGTTGCCACCCTGGGCGCCGTGCTGCCGCACGTGCAGGGTGGCAAGCTGCGCGCGCTGGCCGTGACCTCGGCCGAGCGTTCGGCGTTGCTGCCCGACGTGCCGACCGTCGTCGAATCCGGCATTGCGGGCTATGCCCACCTGACCTGGACCGCCTTGTTCGCGCCCGCCGGAACGCCACCGCAGGTCGTCTCGCTGCTGCATGACACCGTGCAGGCGGTACTTGCCGACCCCTCGGTGCAGGCTTTCGCCGCGAAACTCGGCGGCACCGTGGTGCTTCAGGACCGGGCGGATTTCGTCGCGCAGATCCAGCGCGATGCCGCGGACTCGGCGCAGTGGGTGCGCGCCGCCAACCTGAAGGTGGAGTGACGATGGCACCGATGGAAGAAGGCAGCGCCTGGCTGCCGTTGCAGGGCGTGCGCGTGCTTGAGCTCGCGCAGGTGATGGCCGGCCCGGTGGCGGGCCTGATGCTGGCCGATCTGGGCGCTGACGTCATCAAGGTCGAGAAGCCCAATGGCGGGGACGACGCGCGCGGCTTCAACAGTCAGAAGCAGGGAGACGTGCCCGCGACGTTCGAGGTGCTCAACCGCGGCAAGCGGTCGCTGGTGCTGGACATGAAGGCAGAGGAAGGCAAGCAGGTGCTGCGCGAGCTCGTGGGGTCTGCCGACATCCTGTTGGAGAACTTCAGGCCCGGCACCATGGACAAGCTGGGCCTGGGCCCCGACGCGTTGCGCGCGATCAATCCCCGCCTCATCTATTGCAGCATCACCGGATACGGGCGCTGGGGACCGCTTGCGCAACGCGGTGGCTTCGATCTGATCCTGCAGGCGTTTTCGGGGCTCATCGATCTGACGGGCGAGGCGGACAGGCCCCCCGTCAAACCCGGCGTGTCGATCGCGGACGTCAATGCCGGCATCCTGGGCTGCCTGGGGGTGCTCGGTGCCATGATCCACCTGGGGCGGACGGGCCGGGGCCAGCACGTCGAAACCTCGCTGCTGCAGGCGTCCATGCAGCAGCTCTATTGGTACGCCGCCCTGCACTTCAGTGGCGCTGCGATGCCGCCCAGGCTGGGCACGGCCCACCCGATCATTGCACCGTATCAGACATTCACGTGCGCAGACGGCGACATTGCCATCGGCGGGGCGAACGAGAGCAATTGGGTGCGCATGACGCAGTCGCTGGGACATCCGGAGTGGCAGACGGACCCGCGCTTCATCAACGCGGCGCAACGCCTGGCCAACCGTGCCGCATTGACGCAGGTCGTGAACCAGGCATTGTCGGCACATTCAAGAAAGCACTGGGAAGACATGCTGGTCGCAAGCGGGGTGCCCGTCGGCCCCGTCCAGACCGTCGCCGAAGCGCTGCAGCATCCGCAGGCCCGGGCAATGGGCGTGGTGATCGACGCCAGAACGGTGCAGGGAGACGAGCGACCGATGATCGGCCTGCCCCTGCATTTCGATGGGTGCAATGCGCCGGCGACGCGCGCAGCGCCGCGCCTGGGACAGCACAGCACCGACGTGTTGCGGGAATTCGGCCTGTCCGAGGCGGCCCTCCAGGGCTTGCTCGAACGTCGGGTGATTCGCCAATGGCAACCGGAGTGAGGGAGACGGCATGACGACCAGGATACGCGTGGAAGAAACATCGACCGTGATGACGGTCTGGATCGATAACCCGGCCAAGCGCAACGCCATGGACAAGGCGATGTGGATCGCGCTGGGCGAGGCGATGGACCGTGCCGCGGCGCAGCCCGCGCTGCGCTGTGTCGTCGTGCGTGGGGTCGGGGGGCAGGCCTTCGGCAGTGGTGCCGACATCGATGAGTTCCGCACGGAGCGTGCCGATGCGCAGCAGGCGGCAGCCTTTGCCGCGGATGTGCACGGCGCGCTGGACCGGGTGCGGGCGTGCCCGGTGCCGACGATCGCCGCCATCGAGGGCGTGTGCGTCGGGGGCGGCCTGGAGCTGGCGGCGCTGTGTGATCTGCGGCTTTGCAACGCCAGCGGCCGGTTCGCCGTGCCGATCGCGCGCCTGGGCGCGACACTCGCCTATGCGGAGCTCGACGGTCTGCAACGGCTGGTGGGACCGTCCACCGCCTTGGAGCTGCTGCTGGAGGGCCGCACGTTCGATGCCCAGGAGGCTTACGCCAAGGGACTCGTGAACCGTGTGATCGACAACCACGCGTTCGACGAAGAGCTCGCGGCAACGGTGGCGCGCATCTGCGCGGGCGCACCCTTGTCGGCAAGGCTGCACAAGACCTTCGTGCGGCGCCTGCAGGATCCCACCCCTCTGTCATCGGCCGAGATTGCCCAGGGCCTGTCGTGCTTCGACACCGAGGACTACCGCATCGGGCGCGACGCGTTCCTTGCCAAGACCCGGCCAAGCTTCGTCGGGCGCTGAATCAATGCCTGTCATCACCTGCATCGAGGATCTGCGCCTGCTCGCGCGTGCCCGCGTGCCGCGCATGTTCTATGACTACGCGGACTCGGGGTCGTGGACCGAGAGCAGCTACCGCGCGAACGCGGCGGACTTTCAGGACATCCGGTTGCGCCAGCGGGTGGCTGTCGATCTGAGCGAGCGCTCGACGGCCCACCGCATGCTTGGCGAGACCGTCGCCATGCCGGTTGCCGTCGCGCCTACGGGCCTGACGGGCATGCAGCATGCCGACGGCGAGATCCTGGCCGCCAGGGCGTGCGAAGCCTTCGGCGTGCCCTTCACGCTGAGCACCATGAGCGTGTGCTCGCTGGAAGACGTTGCAGCCCACACGCGCAAACCCTTCTGGTTCCAGCTGTATGTCATGCGGGATCGCGGGTTTGTCGAACGCCTGATCGATCGGGCAGCGCAGGCGGGCTGCAGTGCGCTCGTTCTTACGCTGGATCTGCAGATCATCGGCCAGCGCCACAAGGACATCCGCAACGGGCTGTCCGTGCCGCCGCGCATCACCGCCGCCAACGTGCTGGACATCCTGTCCAAGCCGCGCTGGTGCTCACGGATGTTGCGCACGCGTCGCCATGGCTTTGGCAACATTCAAGGACACGTCAGCGGCGTCGAGAACATGGCGTCGCTATCGTCGTGGATCGCGGGCCAGTTCGATCCCTCGCTGAGCTGGGAAGACATCGCGTGGATCAAGGCGCGCTGGCCGGGAAAGCTGATCCTCAAGGGCGTCCTCGACCCCGAGGACGCCCGACGGGCTGCCGACAGCGGCGCCGATGCGCTGATCGTGTCGAACCATGGTGGGCGCCAGCTGGATGGCGCCGATTCGAGCATCCGCGCGCTGCCCGGCATCATCGATGCGGTAGGCCGGCAGATCGAGGTGCACATGGATGGTGGCATCCGATCCGGCCAGGATGTGTTGAAGGCGCTGGCCTTGGGGGCGCGCGGCGTCTACATCGGCCGCAGCATGCTGTACGGGCTGGGCGCACTGGGCGAGGCCGGCGTGGCGCGCGCGCTCGAGATCATCCGCCATGAGCTGGACACGACCATGGCCTTCTGTGGCCGAACGCGCATCGCCGATATCGATGCGAGCGTGATCTCGCCAACATCGCCTACGTGGGCGCTTCCTGCCGGAGATCGGCGCTGACGCCGTCTGGCAAGCATCGCTGGCGACGGGCAAAAAAATGGCCGGCTTTGAAAGCCGGCCATTCCAATGGTACTGACATCTCGCGAATCTGGTGGAGCCGGGGGGAATTGAACCCCCGTCCGCGAGCCCTCCGCAGGCAGTTCTACATGTTTAGTCGACTTGTTGAGTTTTGACCGTGAGATTGGCCAGTCGACTGACCGGCTCACGGCGAGTCACATAGTCTAGGACGCCCCCGTGTGACCCCGGTGACGCCCGATCCCTTGTGAATGACATTGCTGTAGGTTTAACCCCACCTGGCCCAAAGGCAAACCAGTGCAACGCGCTTTACCGGTTTTTAAGCGGCGATAGCGAAACGCTCATCGTTGGCGTTTATTGGTGTTCCAGTGGTTTTACGAGCGAACTGGTGCTCGACATGCCCTGCGCTGTTTCGCGACCCACGTCGAATCCGGATCGGCCCCAGTGAAGCTAGTGTACCGCAGATGGGGTGGGGGAGCGGGGTTTCAAGGCCCCGCGCCACCCTCGGGTTTAGAAGTCGATCTGGGCGTTCAGCCAGAAGGTTCGGCCTGCCGCAGCCGTGCCCTTGGTGGCGGACGTGGTCTTGTAGTACAGGCTGCCCAGGACTGTCTCGCCGGCCTCATTGGTCCAGGCACGGTACTGATCGAAATTCTTGTCCAGCAGGTTGTAGACATTGGCCGACAGGGTGACGTTGTCCGTCACCTTGTACGAGCTGCCCAAGTGGAGCATGGTGAACGCCTTGAGGTCGCCGAGTGCCTGATACTCACGCTGCGTGTTGCCGGTGAAGCGGTCCGGATTGCCGTCGAAACGCGGGCTCTTGCCGCGGTATTCGCCCGTCACCCAGAAGGCCGCGCGGTCCGTCGCCTGCCACCGCAGTTGCGCGTTGGCCATGTGCTTGGCCGTGTCGCTCAGCTGGCCGTTCTTGACGCCGTTGACGATGGCTTCGCTTTCGGTCCAGGTGTAGTTCAGGTTCAGCGACCAGCGCGGCGCCAGCGCGATGCGCGAGGCCAGCTCCAGGCCCCAGGTCTTGCCTTCGTCCAGGTTGATGGCGTAGGTGGCCTGTGGGCTGACCACGCAGCTGGAGATGAAGTCGACCGTGCAATCGCCACCGCTGGTGATGCGGTTGGTGATGCGGTTGTGGAACAGCGTGGCCGAGCCCGTCGTGCCACCCAGGTTGTCGAACAGCACGCCGAACTCGGTGCTGGTGCTGACTTCGGGCTTGAGGTTGGGGTTGCCGATGTTGAGGACCGAACCCTGGCCGCTGACACCGCTTACGCCATCGATCAACTGGTTCAGGCGCGGCGCGCGGAAGCCCCGGCTGATGCCGCCCTTGGCTGTCCAGTTGGGAGTCGCCTGCCAAGCCAGGTAGCCGCGCGGGCTGAACTCGCCGCCGAACGCGTCATGATGGTTGTAGCGCCCGCCCAGCGTGGCGGTAAGGCTGTCGGTGATGCTCCATTCGTCTTCGGCGAACACGGCCCACATGGCTTGCTTGTGGCGATCAGGCAGCAGGCCGTCGGTGAACTTGGCATCCCACCACTGTCCGCCTGTGGTCAGGATGTGCGACTCGCCCAACGGCGTCACGAGCTTGGTGTCGAACACCGTGTTGATGGTTTCGAGCTGGCGGTCCGTGCCGACCAGCGGGTCGCCAACGGGGCGCGCAGCCGAGGGAATGGTGCGGCCCAGGGTTTCCGTCTTCGTACGCATCAGGCTGGAATCGAGCATGCCGAAGCTCAGGCGCGTGCTGTGCCCGATTGCGACCTGGTCGCGGTTGAAGCGCAGGTGATCGCGATAGCCGGGCACGGCCACGGCGGTCGCGCTGGTGGAGCAATTCAGATAGTCGACACCGCCCAGGCGGCAGTCGTAGTTGTCGTACCAGGTGCGGCCCTGTTCGACGTCCAGCCAGATGTCGTTCGAGGTGTTGGGCGTCAGCGTGAGCTTGGTGCCGATGGTGTGCTGGCGGCTCGCGCCCGGGCGCGGATCGCGGGCATTGCCGGCGCCCCAGATGCGTTCGGACTCGCTGCGGCGATACACGTCCCCACGGATCGCGATGCCCAGCAGGTCGGGCACGATGGGCCCATCCAGGTAGACGTCGAAGCGGCGTTGCCCACCTTCTTCGCTGTTCTGTGGGATGCCGAACTGCGCGCGGGCGCTGCCGCCCCATTCGGGCGCGACTTTGCGCGTGATGATATTGATCACGCCACCCATGGCATCCGACCCGTACAGGGTGGACATCGGGCCACGAATCACCTCGATGCGCTCGATGGCGGACACGGGCGGCATGAAGCTGGTCAGGGCGGCACCAAACCCGTTGGGCGTGATGTCGCCGGCAACGTTCTGGCGGCGACCGTCGATCAGGATCAGTGTGTAGTCGCTGGGCATGCCACGGATGCTGATGTCCAGACCACCGGTCTTACCCGTTCCTCCGCGAACATCGACGCCGGGCACGTACTGGAGCGCTTCGGCAAGGTCGCGGAACTGGGTCGTTTCGAGATCTTCGCGGGTGATGACGCTGATGCTCGCCGGGGCCTGGGCGATCTCCTGCTCGAACCCGGTGGCCGTCACGACGACTTCGCTCAGGCGTGTGGGGTTGGCGGCGGTCTGTGCCTGGACCAGGGCCGGCAGCGCGAGCGCGACGGCAAGGGCAAGGCAATGGGGAGACTTCGTGGGGGCGTGGCGAGATGCGTGCATGCGTATGGGTCCGGGGCTACGTCGAAGAATCGCCATTAACAAAGCGATACGTATGAATGCGAACCGTTATTATTCTATGAATCGATGCGATGCGTCATGGATTACGTATGTTTGTCGCAGATCGACCACAATCGCGGCAGTACGCTGACGATCCGCGGGAGCGTCACGACAACCGCACTGTGGAAAAGTTCAACGGTCTGTATCCGGGCGTCGATTTCGGTTGCAACTCACCCATGACTGCGGTGTGCACGGGCGTGCGCAATGCGCTGAGCATGGGTGCGGCCAGGCACCCCAGGCCACGTGCGCGGCAGGGGTGTCGTCCAGCCCGACAGGTCCAGGAATGGCGCCGGCAGCCGGCCGGCGCGCCAGCGGCGGCGCAGGGCGCGCCGCCGGGCGAGGCTCAGCGCCGCTGGCGCAGCGCTTCGATGGCCGTCCACACGTCCAGCGGGCGCTGGGAGATGTGGTCGGCCTGCCACTGGGCGACCGGCTCCGCGTCACCGCAGTAGCCCCAGGCGGCCGCGATGGTGGGCATGCCGGCGGCCTTGCCGGCCTGGATGTCGCGCAGGTCGTCGCCGATGTACACGCAGTTGGCGGGCTCGACGCCCACCTGTTCGGCAGCGTGCAGCAGGGGCATGGGGTGGGGCTTGGCGTGCGCCGTGGTGTCGCCGCAGACGACGACGGCGGACTTCAGTCCCAGGCTGGCGATCAGCGGTTCCGCTAGCCATGCCACCTTGTTCGTGACGATGCCCCAGCGCAGGCCGGCCGCGTCGATGCGCGCCAGCAGTTCCGGCACGCCCTCGAACAACCGCGACTCGCGGTCCATGCCCGCGGCGTAGTCCTGCAGGAACTGGTCACGCGTGTCGGCAAATTCGGTGTCCTGCGGCGTCAGGTCCAGCGCCACGCGCAGCAGGCCCCGCGCCCCTTGCGAGGCCACGGGCCGCAGGGTCTCGTAGGGCAGGGGGTCAAGCCCGCGCCGGGTGCGCTGCAGGTTGGCGGCGGCAGCCAGGTCTGGCGCGGTGTCGGCCAGGGTGCCGTCGAAGTCGAAGAGGATGAGGTTTGGCATGCGTCAGGGCGTGAGCGGACGGCGCGTGGCCATCAGGTAATTGACGTCGGTGTTCGGCGTCAGCGAGTACACGTCGGTCAGCGGGTTGTACGTGAAGCCCTGCAGATGGGTGATCTCCAGGCCGGCGCGCCGCGCCGCGGAGGCCAGTTCGCTGGGCTTGAGGAACTGCTCGTAGTCGTGCGTGCCGCGCGGCAGCAGGCGCAGGATGAATTCCGCGGCGACGATGGCCTGCGCGAACGACTTCAGATTGCGGTTGAGCGTGGACAGGAAGACGTGGCCACCCGGCTTGACCAGGGTGGCGCAGGCGCGCACGACGGACACGGGATCAGGCACGTGTTCGAGCATTTCCATGCAGGTGACGACGTCGTAGCCGGCGGGGTCTTCCTTCGCCAGGTCTTCGACAGCCACGCGGCGATAGGTGACCTTCACGCCCGATTCCAGGCTGTGCAGGCGTGCGACGGACAGGGGCTTGTCCGCGAGGTCGATGCCCGTGACGGTGGCGCCCTTGGCGGCCATGCTTTCGCTGAGGATGCCGCCGCCGCAGCCGACGTCCACGATGCGCCGTCCTTCCAGCGGACCGGCGATCTCTTCGATCCACTTCAGCCGCAGCGGGTTGATGGCGTGCAGCGGCTTGAACTCGCTGGTCGGGTCCCACCAGCGGGAGGCGAGGGCGCTGAACTTGGCCAGCTCGGCGGCGTTCACGTTGGATGCGGTGGTGGTCATGGCGTCGGCTCGGAAATGTCGGGGCAAAAAAAAACCTGGCAAACATCTGCCAGGTTCATTCTACCCACTCGGATAACACAGCACCCGGGCGGTGCATGAAGCACTGCCCGGGCGAACCTGCGAGGGTGGATTATCGACGGGTGCCGACGACTTCCAGTTCCACGCGGCGGTTCTGAGCGCGGCCTTCGCGGGTCGCGTTGCTGGCGATCGGCTGGGACTCGCCCTTGCCTTCGGTGTAGATGCGGTTCGGGTCGATGCCGCGGTTGACCAGGTAGGTCTTCACAGCATTGGCGCGACGCTCCGACAGGCCTTGGTTGTAGGCTTCGGAACCGATGGAGTCGGTGTGACCCACGGCGATGATGACTTCGAGCTCCAGCTGTTGGACCTGGCGAACCAGTTCGTCCAGCATTTGGCGGCCGTCCGGCTTGATTTCGGTCTTGTCGAAATCAAAGAACGTGTCGGCGTCGTAGACGACCTTCTCGCTCACGGGGGCGGCAACCGGGGGAGGCGGCGCGACGGGCGCGGGCGCTTGGGCGATGATGGTGCCGTCGCAGCCGGGCAGGCCGGTAGCGGGCGTCCAGAACGCATTGCGCCAGCACAGTTCGTTCGTGCCGTTCATCCAGGGCAGGCCGCTGACGTTGACCCAGTTGTCTTGACCGTTGCCGATGTTCTGGGCGATCACAGCCGGATCAGCCACAGCGCGCACCTGCTGTGCGGTTGCGACGCCACTGACCGTCGTAGCGACGAACGCCAGCGCCAGGGCGATTTTTGAGGGCTTGTTCATGTTTCTCCTCGTGAGCTTGAAGCAGAAATTGTGAGTTTCGCAGCGAACCCCCGCCGCAGAAGGTAATTACTGGCGCCCTGTTCGGGACAGGACAGTCGAAGGCCAGTATATCAATCAGGGTATGTGTTTCAAAGGATTTTCAACAACCTCCCGAAGGGTGCGGCGGGTGCCATTTGCGTCTATTGGACCAGGGGGACAAGGGGCTAAACCCGTGTCTTCATTGTGGAATGTGCTTGCTTGAGCCGGCAAGCAAAGCGCAGACCCAGTCGATTTTCGTGTTGGTTTTTTCCCACAGCTCGTCCGGGTTTGCCCGCACTTCAGGCACCGGGTCGAGCTGCAAAATGCGAACCGTTCCGACGACCGCCGGCTCGCCTGGAAACGCGATCCGACCAAATGTATCGGCCACAGCACGCAGTGTGCCCGGCGCATGTGACAGGGGCGAGATGCCGGGCTGGCGCCAGACACTATATATATAGCGGTGGCGGCATCGTGCAGGCATCCCGACGTCTTCCCCGGCGCTCGGGTGATAAACTCGGGAGCTTGGCCCGGACGCGTGTGCTCGCGTCCCTGCGCTTTTCGGCCTGACCCCGTTTTTACATTCCCCCAAGCTATCTATGGATTCCTTCGCCAAGGAAACCCTTCCAGTCTCGCTGGAAGAGGAAATGCGTCGCAGCTACCTCGATTACGCCATGAGCGTGATCGTGGGGCGCGCCCTGCCGGACGTGCGCGATGGCTTGAAGCCCGTGCATCGGCGGGTGCTGTACGCGATGCACGAGCTCAACAACGACTGGAACCGCGCCTACAAGAAGTCGGCGCGTATCGTTGGCGACGTGATCGGTAAGTACCACCCGCACGGTGACCAGGCGGTCTACGACACCATCGTTCGCATGGCGCAGGACTTCTCCCTGCGCTACATGCTGGTCGATGGCCAGGGCAACTTCGGCTCGGTCGACGGCGACAGCCCGGCGGCCATGCGGTACACCGAAATCCGCCTGGCGAAGATCGCCCACGAGATGCTGGCCGACATCGACCAGGAAACGGTGGACTTCGGGCCCAACTACGACGGCTCCGAAAAGGAACCGCTGTTGCTGCCGGCGCGCCTGCCCAACCTGCTGGTGAACGGCAGCTCGGGCATCGCCGTGGGCATGGCCACCAACATTCCGCCGCACAACCTGGGCGAAGTGATCGAAGGCTGCCTGTACGTGCTGCGCCAGCCGGATTGCTCGATCGATGACCTCATCGAACGCATCCCGGCGCCGGACTTCCCGACGGGGGCCACGATCTATGGCATGTCGGGCGTGCGCGAGGGCTATCGCACCGGCCGCGGCCGCGTCGTCATGCGCGCGAAGACGCACTTCGAGGACATGGACAAGGGCGGTCGCCAGTCGATCGTGGTCGACGAGATCCCCTACCAGGTCAACAAGAAGACGCTGCAAGAGCGCATGGCCGAGCTGGTCAACGAGAAGAAGATCGAGGGCATCTCCGACATCCGCGACGAGTCCGACAAGGACGGCATGCGGCTGGTGATCGAGTTGAAGCGCGGCGAAGTGCCCGAGGTGGTGCTGAACAACCTGTACAAGCATACGCAGCTGCAGGACACCTTCGGCATGAACTTCGTGGCGCTGGTCGATGGCCAGCCCCGTCTGCTGAACCTCAAGCAGCTGGTCGAGTACTTCCTGTCGCACCGCCGCGAGGTGGTGACGCGTCGTACCGTCTATCAGCTGCGGCGCGCGCGCGAGCGGGGCCACGTGCTGGAAGGCCTGGCCGTGGCGCTGGCCAACATCGATGACTTCATCGACATCATCAAGGCGGCGCCGTCGCCACCGGTCGCGCGCCAGGAACTGATGCTGCGCAGCTGGGATTCGTCGCTCGTGCGCGAGATGCTGTCGCGCGCGCAGGACGACACGCCGGGTGGCAGCGCCGCCTATCGGCCCGACGGGCTGGGCGAGGCCTTCGGCCTGCAAGCCAGCGGCGAGTACCGCCTGAGCGACGTGCAGGCCCAGGAAATCCTGAACATGCGGCTGCAGCGCCTGACCGGCCTGGAGCAGGACAAGATCGTCGGCGAGTATCGCGACGTCATGTCCAACATCGCCGACCTCCTGGACATCCTGGCCAAGCCCGAGCGCATCACCACCATCATCGGCGACGAGCTGATCGCGGTGAAGAACGAGTTCTCGGTCAACGCCAAGGACACGCGCCGCTCGACGATCGAGCACAACGCCTACGAGCTGGACACCGAAGACCTGATCACGCCCACCGACATGGTGGTCACGATCTCGCACACCGGCTACATGAAGAGCCAGCCCCTGTCCGAGTACCGCGCGCAACGGCGTGGCGGGCGCGGCAAGCAGGCGACGGCGACCAAGGAAGACGACTGGGTCGACCAGCTCTTCATCGCCAACACGCACGATCACATCCTGTGCTTCAGCAACCGGGGCCGGGTGTACTGGCTCAAGGTCTGGGAAGTGCCGCAGGGCTCGCGCAATTCGCGCGGTCGCCCGATGGTCAACATGTTCCCGCTGGTCGATGGCGAGAAGGTCACGGCCGTCCTGCCGGTCAAGGCCTTTGCCGAAGACCAGTACGTGTTCATGTCCACCTCGCGCGGTACGGTCAAGAAGACGCCGCTGTCCGCGTTCTCCAACCCGCGCAAGGCCGGCATCATCGCGGTCGACCTGGATGAGGGCGATTTCCTGGTCGGCGTGGCGCTCACGCACGGCTCGCACGACGTGATGCTGTTCACGGACGCGGGCAAGGCCGTACGCTTCGATGAGAACGACGTGCGCCCGATGGGCCGCAATTCGCGCGGCGTGCGTGGCATGTCGCTGGAAGAAGGGCAGAGCGTGATCGCGATGCTGGTGGCCAGCGACGAAACGCAAGGCGTGCTGACCGCCACGGAAAACGGCTTTGGCAAGCGCACGCCGATCGGCGAGTACACGCGCCACGGCCGCGGCACCAAGGGCATGATCGCGATCCAGACCAGCGAGCGCAACGGCAAGGTCGTGGCCGCCGTGCTGGTGACGCCGTCCGACCAGATCATGCTGATCACCAATGCCGGCGTGCTGGTCCGCACCCGGGTGGCCGAGATCCGCGAGATGGGTCGCGCCACGCAGGGCGTGACGCTGATCAGCGTGGATGACGGCAGCCGCCTGTCTGGCGTGCAGCGCATCGCCGAAGGCGACGTGCTGGACGACATCGAGGAAGGTGCCGAAGGCGGCACCGGTGTCGACGGTGAAGCGGGCACGGATGCCCCGCGTGCTGCGGATGCGCCGGACACGCCGGACGCACCCGAAGCGGATAGCAGCGAGAACGAGAATGACTGATCGTCCCTACAATTTCTCGGCCGGTCCGGCCGCGATGCCCGAGAGCGTCCTGCGCCAGGCCGCCGAGGAAATGCTGGACTGGCGTGGCAGCGGCATGTCGGTGATGGAGATGAGCCACCGCGGCCGCGAGTTCGTGCAGATCTGCGATGAGGCCGAAGCCGACCTGCGGGCCTTGCTGGGCGTGGGCGACGATTACGCCGTGCTCTTCATGCAGGGTGGCGCGACGGCCGAGAACGCCATCGTGCCGCTGAACCTGATCGCGACGCGCCCGGCCGGGAAGGCCGACTACGTCGTGTCCGGCTCCTGGTCGCGCAAGTCGCACAAGGAAGCCGCGCGCTATGGTGATGCGCAGGTCGTGGCGAGCGCCGCCGAGCCTGCCGTGATCGAGGGCCGCGAGCAGCCCGCCTATACCTACATGCCGGATCCGGCGTCCTGGCAGGTGCGGTCCGACGCGAGCTACGTGCACGTGTGCAGCAACGAGACCATCGACGGCATCGAGTTCATCGATTGGCCGGACATGGGCGCGCTGGGGCACGGCGAGGTGTCGCTGGTGGTGGACGCGTCGTCGCACTTCCTGTCGCGTCCGATGGACGTGGCGCGCACGGGGCTCGTGTATGCCGGTGCGCAGAAGAACGCGGGCCCGGCCGGTGTGACGATGGTGACCGTGCGGCGCGACCTGCTGGGTCACGCCCTGCCGGCCTGCCCGACGGCCTTCGACTATGCCAACGTCGCCAAGGAATCGTCGCGCTTCAACACGCCGCCCACCTATGCGATCTACATGGCCGGGCTGGTGTTCAAGTGGGTCCTGGCCCAGGGTGGTCTGCAAGGCATGGAAGCGGCCAATCGCACCAAGGCCGACCTGCTGTACGGCTATCTGGACAGCAGCGATTTCTACGCCAACCGCATCCATCCGTCCGTGCGCTCGCGCATGAACGTGCCGTTCGTGCTCAAGGACGAGTCGCTCAACGACGCCTTCCTGAAGGGCGCGGCACAGGAGCGTCTGCTCGGGCTCAAGGGCCACAAGAGCGTGGGCGGCATGCGCGCCTCGATCTACAACGCCATGCCGCTGCAAGGCGTGCAGGCACTCGTCGATTACCTCAAGGCCTTCGAGAAGCGCCATGGCTGATTCCGTGCAGGCGCAGCTCGCGCCCTTGCGCGAGCGCATCGACGCGCTCGATGCGCAGATCCTGGATTTGCTCAACCAGCGCGCGCAGGTGGCGCTGGAAGTGGGCGAGGTCAAGCATGCGCTGGGCGGCGCGGACGTCGCCGTGCTGCGGCCGGAACGGGAAGCCCAGGTCATTCGCGGTCTGCAGGAAAGCAATGCCGGGCCGTTCCCGGACGCCGCCGTGCGCGCGGTCTGGACCGAAGTCATGTCCGCCTGTCGTGGGCTGGAACGTGGCCTGACGGTGGCCTATCTCGGCCCCCGGGGCACGTATTCCGAGCAGGTGGCGCTGGCCCATTTCGGCCATGCGGTCACGCCGCTGCCTTGCGTGACCATCGATGAAGTCTTTCGCGCGGTGGAGTCCAACCGCGCGGATGTGGGCATGGTGCCGGTCGAGAACTCGACCGAAGGCGCGGTGAACCGCACGCTCGATCTGCTGCTGTCCTCGCCCGTGAAGCTGCTGGGGGAAAACTCCCTGGTGGTGCGTCACGCGCTGATGACCCGCAGCGGCAACCTGGACGGCATCACGCGCGTGCTGGCCCATCCGCAGGCCCTGGCCCAGTGCCAGGGCTGGCTGACCCAGCACTGCGCCGGCATCGCGCGCGAAGCCGTCAGCAGCAATGCCGAAGCCGCGCGTCTGGCGGCCGAGGACGCCACCGTCGCAGCCATCGCGAGCGAGTCCGCGGCGGCGATGTGGCAATTGCAGATCGTTGCGGCCAGCATCCAGGACGATCCGCACAACCGCACCCGTTTCCTGGCCATCGGCCATCAGGCGACCCTGCCGTCGGGCCGGGACAAGACCAGCCTGATCCTGGCCGTGCCGAATCGCGCTGGTGCGGTGTACCAGATGCTGACGCCGCTCGCGCAGAGCGGCGTGTCGATGACGCGCTTCGAGTCGCGTCCGGCCCGCACGGGCCAGTGGGAGTATTACTTCTACGTCGACATCCAGGGCCACCGCGAGGATCCGCCCGTGGCGCAGGCCCTGGAGGCGCTGCAGGCGCAGACGGCCTTCTTCAAGCTGCTCGGTTCCTACCCGGCCCAATGAGCGCGGGGCCTTCACGCACGGACGCTGCACCGGCGTCCGGTGGCCGCGGCGCGGGCGATGCGCCGGCCGGGTCGCCTGGTTCACCGGGCTATCCCGCTTCATCCGGCTTTCCCGGCGCCGCGCCGGGGCCCGATGCCGTCACGTCGCCGCGCGACGTGGCAGCGCCCGGGCGTGAGCCGGCGGACGCAGGCCAGCCGGCGCTGCCCCGGGCATCGGTGGGTGTGCTGGCCGTGGTGGGCGTCGGACTGATTGGCGGGTCATTTGCCGCGGCGCTGCGCGCCGCCGGCCAGGTGGATCGCGTCATTGGTGTGGGACGCCAACGCGCCACGCTCGAGCGTGCCCGCGAACTGGGTCTCGTCGACGAGATCCTGGATGCCGAGACCGCAGCGGCCCAGGCCGATCTCATCTTCGTCGCCACGCCGGTGGGTGCCATGCCCGCCGTGCTGCGCGCCATGGCACCCCATCTGCGTGCGCACACCGTCGTCACGGACGGGGGCAGCACCAAGCAGGACGTGATCGCCGCGGCGCGCGAAGGCCTGGGCGAGCGCATCGCGCAGTTCGTCCCGGGGCATCCCATCGCGGGCAGCGAGCGCACCGGACCCGACGCGGCCAGCGCCACGCTGTATCGCGACCGCCAGGTCATCCTGACGCCACTGCCCGAGAACGCCGCCGCGGACGTGGCGCGGGTGCGGGCGGCGTGGGTGGCCTGCGGTGCGCGGGTGTCGGACATGCCGGCGGATCGTCACGATGCGGTGCTGGGCTCGGTCAGCCACCTGCCGCACCTGGTGTCGGCCGCCTACATGGCCCAGGTGGCCAGCCATGCCGACGACCGGATGGACTATGCCGGCAGCGGATTTCGGGATTTCACGCGCATCGCGGCGGGATCGGCCGAGATGTGGCGCGACATCCTGCTCGCCAACCGCGACGCGGTGGGGCGCGAGCTGGCCGGCGTGCAGGCGCAGCTGGCGACCTGCGCGCGCCTGCTCGCCGAGGGCGATGCCGATGGCCTGCAGGCGTTCCTGGAGGACGCCGCGCAGGCGCGGCGCGGCTGGCGGCACGACTGACGCGGCCGGCACCGCCAGGCGACGTGCAGGCGGCGGAAGTCTGGCGCTGGAGGGTCCTCAGGCAGGATGCGCAGACGGTGCAGACGGTCTGTCGGCACTGACGGCGCAGGTGATAGGGTCGGCAGACGCGGCACAGACGGCGTCGGCAGCACGGGCAGCGCAGGGAGCACGGGCAGCACGGGCAGCACGGGCAGCACAGGGAGCACGGGCAGCGCAGGCAGCGCAGGCAGCACGGGCAGTACGGGCAGCACGGGCAGCACAGACAGCGCAGGCAGCACAGACACCGCCCACCCCCATGAGCGCCCGCTGCCACGACCCGCTGTCGCCCTGATAGACCAAGGCGTTATCCGACGATCCCATGAAAAAGGGCATCCGCCTTTCAGGGGATGCCCGTCTTCAACTGCCGTCGACCATCCGCCTTCCAAGCGGATGGTCAGGCGCCAGGCTGCCACATCCGCCCACGCGCCGCTCGCTCAGCCCCGTGCGCGGCGGGCCTTCACGGCATCCGCCAGTTCCTGCAGCAGCGGTTCGGTCTGGGTCCAGCCCAGGCAGGCGTCCGTGATGGACACGCCGGGGCGCAGCGCCACGCCGGGTTTGAGGTCCTGGCGACCTTCTTCCAGGTGGCTTTCGACCATCAGACCCGTGATGCGTGTCTCGCCGCCGGCGATCTGCGCGGCCACGTCGCGCGCGACGTCGACCTGACGCAGGTGCGACTTGTTGGAGTTGGCGTGCGAGCAGTCGATCATCGCCTGTTCGCGCAGTCCGCTGGCGCGCAGCGCGGCGCAGGTGGCCTCGACGTGGGTGGCGTCATAGTTCGGGCCGGACTTGCCGCCACGCAGGATGACGTGGACGTCGTCGTTGCCGCGGGTCTCGAAGATCGCCGCCATGCCCATCTTGGTCATGCCGATGAAGGCGTGGCTGGCGCGCGCTGCGACGATGGCGTCGGCGGCGACCTGGATGCCGCCGTCCGTGCCGTTCTTGAAGCCCAGGGGCGAGCTCAGGCCCGAGGACAGCTGGCGATGGCTCGGGCTTTCCGTGGTGCGCGCGCCGATGGCGCCCCAGGCGACCAGGTCCGCGATGAACTGCGGGCTGAGCAGGTCCAGGAACTCCGTGCCGGTGGGCATGCCCAGGGCATTGATCTCGAGCAGCAGTTCGCGCGCGCGGCGCAGGCCTTCGTTGATGCGAAAGCTGCCGTCCAGGCGCGGGTCGTTGATGTACCCCTTCCAGCCCAGGGTGGTGCGCGGCTTCTCGAAGTACACGCGCATCACGACGAGCAGTTCGCCGGCAAGCGCATCCGCGCTGGCCTTCAGGCGGCGCGCGTAGTCCAGCGCCTGGTCGTGATCGTGGATCGAGCAGGGGCCCACCACCACGAGCAGCCGGTCGTCACGCCCATGCAGCACGTCGGAGATGCGCGCGCGCGTGGTCTCGACCAGGTCCTGCACCTCGGGCGAGGCCGGCAGCTCGTCCAGCAGCAGCGCCGGCGAGATCAGGGGGCGAACGGCCCGGATGCGCACGTCGTCGACGCGCGTGGCGTCCAGGGTCGTGCGCTCGCCGGCTTCGCGGTCGTGCGTGAGGTCGTCCATCAACGCACCCGCATGCCGGGCTGCGCGCCGGGGAAGGGTTCCAGGACGTAGATGCCGGGGTTGGCCTTCTCGTCGGCGTCGCTCGCGGCCAGCACCATGCCTTCGGACACGCCGAACTTCATCGTGCGCGGCGCGAGGTTGGCGACCATGACCGTCAGCTTGCCCACGAGCTGGGACGGCTCGTAGGCGGACCGGATCCCCGAGAACACATTGCGATGACGCCCTTCGCCCACGTCCAGCGTCAGGCGCAGCAGCTTTTTCGCACCTTCCACGTAGTCGCAGGCGACGATGCGGGCAATGCGCAGGTCGACCTTGGCGAAGTCGTCGATGGTGATGGTGGGGGCGATGGGCTCGCCGCCGGGCGCGACGCCCTCGGCAAGCGGGGCAGCCGTTGCGGCCGGCGCGGCCACCCGGGCCACGGCGGGCGCCGCGGCAGGCGCGACTTCGGGTGCCGGTGCGGCGATCGTGTCGAACAGGGCGTCGAGCTGCTTGGCGTCCACGCGCTGCATCAGGTGCTGGTAGGGCGCGATGCGGGCGGACGGGGCGGCGACGTCGGACCAGGTGAAGTCGCGTCCAAGGCCGAAGAGTTCGTGCGCCACGCGCTCGGACAGCGCCGGCAGGACGGGTGCCAGCAGGACCGAGACGGCCTTGAACCCGGCGATGGCCTGCGAGCACACGCGGTGCAGGGCTTCGCGCTGCACCGGGTCGACGGCGGCGCTGCGCGCCATCACCCACGGCTGGGCCGTGTCGAAGACCTGGTTCACGCGGTCGGCCAATGCCATGGTCTCGCGGATCGCGCGGCCATACTCGCGGGCCTCATAGGCACCGGCGACGCTGTCGGCCACGGCCTGCACTTCGGCCAGGAAGTCCGCATCGGGCGCGGCAAGCTCGCCCTCGAAGTGCTGGTGGATGAACTTGGCGGCACGGCTGGCGATGTTGACGTACTTGCCCACCAGGTCGCTGTTGACGCGGGCGATGAAGTCTTCCGGGTTGAAGTCGACGTCTTCCACGCGCGCGTTGAGCTTGGCCGCGATGTAGTAGCGCAGCCATTCCGGGTTCATGCCCGTTTCCAGGTAGCGCAGCGGCGAGATCCCGGTGCCGCGGCTCTTGGACATCTTCGCGCCGCTCACGGTGATGAAGCCGTGCACGTTGATCTGGTCCGGCGTCTTGCGACCCGAGAAGTGCAGCATGGCCGGCCAGAACAGGGCGTGGAAGTACACGATGTCCTTGCCGATGAAGTGCACCTGTTCGGTGTCGCTGGCCGGATCGAGCAGGGCATCCATGTCCAGCCCCTGCTTGGCGCAGTAGGACGCGAGCGATGCCAGATATCCCACGGGCGCATCCAGCCAGACGTAGAAGTACTTGCCGGGGGCGTCCGGGATCTCGATGCCGAAGTAGGGCGCGTCGCGGGAAATGTCCCAGTCCGCGAGCTTGCCGTCCTCGCCCAGCCATTCACGCGTCTTGGCGAACACTTCCGGCTGCAGATGAGGTGCGCCTTGCGCATTGCGCCCGGCGGTCCATTCCTGCAGGAAGGCCACGCAGCGCGGATCCGACAGCTTGAAGAACAGGTGCTCGGACTGGCGCAGCACGGGCGTGGCGCCGGTGAGCGTGGACTTCGGGTCGATGAGCTCGGTGGGCGCGTAGACGGCGCCGCAGACTTCACACGAATCGCCGTTCTGGTCCGGCGACTTGCAGCGCGGGCAGCCACCCTTGATGTAGCGATCGGGCAGGAACATCGCCTTGACCGGATCGTAGAACTGCTCGATCACGCGCGAATCGATCAGGTCGGCGGCGCGCAGGCGACGGTAGATGTCGTGCGACAGCGCCACGTTTTCCGGGCTGTGCGTGCTGTGCCAGTGATCGAAGCGGATGTGAAAGCCGTTCAGGTACTGCGGGCGCTCGGCGGCGTAGCGCGCCACCAGCTGCTCGGGCGTGACGCCTTCCTTTTCGGCCTTGAGCATGATCGGTGCGCCGTGCGCATCGTCGGCACCCACGAAATGCACCGTGTGGCCCTGCGAACGCATGAAGCGCACCCAGATGTCGGCCTGGATGTATTCCATGATGTGGCCGACGTGGAACGAACCGTTGGCGTAGGGCAGGGCGGTAGTGACGAAGAAGGTGCGTGGCATGTTGGATTCGGCTATGGACGCGGCAGACGGCAATAGGCGATTGTAGGCGCAGCGGGCACCCCCACGCACCCGACCGGGTGCGACGGCCCATGACGAGGCGCCGCGCGGACGTCCGTCCGGCAGCGCATCGGGTCAGGGGCACAGGCCACGGCCGGGCCGTGGCGCGCGTTCAGGGAACGTCGCGGACTTCCACATCCGTGACGTTGCGGTCACGACGCAGATGGACCGGGCCGCGCGCGGCAGGCTGCACGGGCTCCGCGTCGCGGGCAGCGGCCGGCCCCGCGGGGCCGGCGGCGCCCGGGCGGCGCACGAAGGCCCACTGCGTGCCGCGTCGGGCCTGCCACATGCTGGCGACCGAGAACGGTCGGCCACGCAGGCGGGCCACGATGTACATCACGCCGAGGGCGATCGCCGTCGACACCATGAGCACGAATGCCATGGCCAGGCCGGCAAGCGCCAGCATGAGGACGACGACGCTGCGGAGCAATCGGGAGAGCGTATTCATGGTTCCAGTGTACCTTTTGCGTAACTGCTTGGCGTTACAGGAAATTGCACGGCTACGGAGGGGCCCCGCTATCCGCTATGCTTCGATGATTGCATGCGCTCGACAGCCAGGAACACCATGTCGTTGACGACCGACCAGGTCCGTACCACTCTGAAAGACACCATCGACCCCGACACCGGGCTCGGGCTGCTGGCGACGGGCTCCGTCAAACAGCTGTCGGTCGATGGCAACGATGTCTCGTTGGACATCGAATTCGGGTATCCGGTTCAATCCCGGCAAGCCGAGATCCGCGCCTGGCTCACCGATGTGCTGCAGCGGGCCGGCGCTGGCAAGGTAGATGTGGGCATTTCCTGGAAAGTCCAGGCCCATGCCGTGCAGGCGGGTATCAAATTGATGCCGCAGGTGCGCAACATCATCGCCGTTGCCTCGGGCAAGGGCGGCGTGGGCAAGAGCACCACGGCCGTGAACCTGGCCCTCGCCCTGGCCGCCGAGGGCGCGCGGGTCGGCGTCCTGGATGCCGACATCTATGGCCCGAGCCAGCCCACGATGCTGGGCGTGTCCGGCCAGCCCAAGACCGAAGACGGCAGCATGATGGAGCCCATGGTCGGCCACGGGCTGCAGGTGAGCTCGATCGGCTTTCTGGTCGATCCGGAAGCGCCCATGGTCTGGCGCGGTCCCATGGTGACGCAGGCGCTCGAGCAGCTGCTGCGCAAGACCCGCTGGGCCGATCTGGACTATCTGATCGTGGACATGCCGCCCGGCACCGGCGACATCCAGCTGACGCTCGCCCAGAAAGTCCCGGTCACCGGGGCGGTGATCGTCACCACGCCCCAGGACATCGCCCTCATCGACGCGCGGCGCGGGTTGCGCATGTTCGAGAAGGTGGGCGTGCCGATCCTGGGCATCATCGAGAACATGGCTGTCCATATCTGCTCGAACTGCGGGCATGCCGAGCACATCTTCGGCGAGGGCGGGGGCGAGCGCATGGCGGCCGATACGCATGTCGACTGGCTCGGCTCGCTGCCCCTGGCCCTGTCGATCCGCGAACAGACCGATGCCGGCCGGCCCACCGTGGTCGCCGAACCCGAGGGCGACGCCGCCCGCGCCTATCGCGCCATCGCGCGTCGGGTGGCGGGCCGCGTGGCTGCGCAGGCCCGCGACATGTCCAGCAAGTTCCCCACCATCGTCGTCCAGAACACCTGACGCCAACCCCCGATTGCCCCAAGGACCCGCGTGACTGCATCGACCCGCCGCTGGCTCTGGATCGCCCCGATGGCCTTCGGCCTTTCCGCGGCCAACGCCCAACAGGCCCGCCCCGAAGTGACCATCGACCCAGGGGGCGTGCCACCGGCCGTGCTGCAGATCGTCACGCGGTCGGTCGATCACATCGTGTCCCTGTCCCAGGACCAGGACGGCGGTGAAATCGACCGCCTGCGTCGGCGTGTGCGCGACGTCACGATCACCGCTCTGGCGACCGAAGGCTATTTTTCGCCCAATGTGACCCTGGACGTCGGTGAGGACATCGGTGGCGAGACGTGGGACATCACGATCCGGCCCGGTGAACGCTCCACGATCCAGTCCGTCGACCTCGGGTTTTCCGGGGCGATCGAACTGCCCCGCTATGCCGAGCGCGTGGCGGCCCTGCGCAAGGCCTGGGGCCTGCGCGATGGCCAGCCGTTTCGCAACGACCAGTGGGAGACCGCCAAGCGCGACCTGATCGGGTCGGTCAGCGAACGCGACTTCGCGCTCGCGCGCATCGAGCGATCGGAGGCGCGCATCGAGGCCGACGTGGCCAAGGCCGATCTGACCGTGGATGTGGCGAGCGGCCCGCAGGTGGTGCTGGGCGAACTCGAAGTCATCGGCCTGCGCCGCGTGCCGGAAAGCCTGGTGCGCCGCTACGTCGTCTACACACCGGGCGAGACCGCCTACGACCGGCGCCAGATCATCCGCTGGCAGCAGGACATGCAGAGCACGCCGTTCTTCTCGTCCATCGACGTGGGCCTGGCGCGTCCCAGCGCGCGCCCGACCATCCAGCAGGTGGCCGACCAGGTGGTGGAGGCCGAGGGCGCTGGCGACCTGGATGCCGTGCAACCCAGCGGCGGCGCGGCCGCGGCCGATGCGCAGGACGACGACGATGACGACGCGCCGACCGACACCGGCACCCAGGCCGCCGGGGGCGCCGCCCCGCCGCGCAGCAGCCTGATGACGCGCGAACGCGTCGTCGTGCCCGTGCGCGTGACCGTCACCGAGGCGCCGGCGCGCCGCGTGGGGGCGGCCATCGGCGTCGATACGGACGTGGGCGTGCGGGTGGAAGGCACGTATCGCCAGAACATCGTGTTCGGCCTGCCCGTGGAACTGCAGTCGGGCGTCGGCGTGGATGCGGATCGGCAGACGGCGTATGCCGACTTCTACCTGCCGCCCACGCGCAGCGGCTACCGGGATCGGGTCGGCGTGCTGGCCGAGCATCACGACATCCAGGGCCAGGACGTGCGCCGGGTCGCGCTGGGTGGGGTGCGCTCGCGCACCTGGCCCGCAGGCGGCGGCAGCCGCGTCGAATACGAAACCAATGCCGGCCTGGTCGCCGCCTACGACGACGTGCGCATCGACGGTGGCGAGAACTACACGCTGCCCTCGCTGACCGGCACCTACCAGTGGCTGCGCCGCAACGTCGACAACAAGTACAACCCGCGCCAGGGCAACCTCATCGACCTGGGTGCCGGGGTGGGTTCGTCGGTGCGCGAATTCAAGCCCTACAGCCGGCTGCAGGCGCGCGGGCAGTACTGGTGGCCGGTGGGTGAACGCGATCTGGTCACGGTGCGTGGCGAGGTCGGCAAGGTCTGGTCCGGAGGCAACACACGGGTGCCGGCCGACTTCGGCTTTCGCACCGGCGGGGCGCGCACGATCCGCGGCTACCGGTATCTGGGCCTGGGCATCGACGATGGCAATGCCATTCTGCCTGCCCCGACCCTGGCGGTCGCCAGCGTGGAGTACCAGCACTTCTTCACGGACCTGCTCGGCATCGGCGTGTTCGTCGATGCGGGCGATGCCGCGGAGTCCTTCCGCGACATGGACATCGCCTGGAGCGTGGGCAGCGGCCTGCGCGTGCGCACGCCGGCAGGTCCGATCTTCGTGGACCTGGCCTGGGCGGACCGCGACAAGCGGCTGCGCCTGAGCTTCTCGCTGGGCCTTGCGTTTTGAGCGGCCGGCGACAACGACACCTGCGGCGCACGCATCGTTTGCGACGGCCCCAGGGGGGATTCCTGACCGCCGTGCTGGTGATCGTGCTGATCCTGGTGTCGGCCGTGATCTTCGTCGTCACCTCCAACGCCGGGGCCAACCTCGCGCTGCGGCTGGGCCTGTCGGCCACGGGCGGCACCGTGGGCGAGGTGCGCGGCTCGCTGTGGCGTGGCCTGGACATCAGCGAGCTGCAGTACCGCAGCGAGACGCTGGACGTCGATGCCACGGGCGTGCGGCTGGCCGTCGATTGGCCGGCGCTGGCCAGGCGCCAGCTGCGCGTGGTCGAAGCCAGCGTGCAGTCGCTGTCGGTGGATCTGCGCAGCGCCACGACCGACGCGCCGCCTGAACCGGACACGCCTTTCACCATTCCCGAATGGCCGGCGCTGCCCGGCAGCGTCGAGCTGCGCCGTGTGGCGCTGGGCGAGTTGCGCCTGACCCAGGACGGCGAACCGGTGCCGGTGCAGGTGCGCGACGTCGTGGCGAGCTTCACCGGCGATACGGCGGGCGGCCTGCTGGTGCTGGAAAGTGCGTCGATCCAGGCCCCCGATGCCAGTGCGGACCTGCGCGGCACCGTCAGCGTGGCCGCGGGTTCGCCGCTCACGCTGGATGCCCGTGTGGCGGGCGACGTCAAGCAGGCCGAGCTGGCCGCCGAGCTCGACCTGTCCGTGCAGGGCACGGTGGAAGACCTGGCCGTGACGCTCGTGGGCAGCGGGCAGGGCATGTCCGTGGATGCCAGTGCGCGACTCGCGCCCCTGTCCTCGACATTGCCGGTGCGCGCCCTGCGCGGACAGGTGCGCGGCATCGATCCCGGCGCCTGGGTGGACGGCCTGCCGCAGGCCCTGCTGAACCTGACCGTCGATGCCCAGCTCGATGGCGTGCTGCTGACCCAGGAGGAAGTGCAGGCAGTGGCGGCGGCGGATGCGGCGACGCCCGCGCCGGATGCTGCGCCAGCCCCGGCGGCAGGCGCTGCCGACAAGCCCGGCGCGCCTTCGGACCCGGCCGCCAGCGCTGCGGCATCGACCACTGCCAAGCCCGCGCCGGCGGCCGCGCCCGCCCCGACCGACTGGCGCGAAACCATCCGCGACCTGCGCGCGCGCGTGTCGCTGTCGATCGACGAGGGCAGCCTCTGGCAGAAGCAGCCGCTGCGCGGCAAGCTCGAGGCGCGCCTGGAAGACGCCCGGCTGCCGGAACTCGCGCTCGACCTAGCCGTGGCCACCAACAACACCGTGCGCATCCGGGGCGCCTTCGGCGGGCCGGGCGACGAGATCACCTTTGCCCTGGCCGCGCCCCGACCGGCGGCGTTCTGGCCCGGGCTCGAAGGCAGCGCCACGTTGGAAGGCCGCCTGCGCGGCATGCTCGAGAAGCATGAGCTCGCCATCAAGGGCCGCGTCGATCACCCGCTGCTGGCGGCCCAGACCCGGGCCGCCCAGGGCCGGACGCCGCCGGGCCCGGCCGTGCGCATCGAGACCGTGGCACCCGGCCAGAACGAAGTCGTCGACACCACGGACACGGCGCTCGACCTGCCCACCGTGTTCCGCCAGGGCGCGCTGGACCTGCAACTGGCGCTCGCCGGTGGCTGGAACGCCGGGGGCGCGGGCGAGCTTGGCCCGGGCCGGGATGGCTGGCGCGGCACCGTCGGCACGCTGGACGTGCGCAACCGCCAGGCCGGGATCGTGCTTGGCTCGCCCGCGGCGGTATCGGTCGTGCCCGGCGAGCCCCTGCTGTGGTCGGTCGGCCAGACCAGCATCCAGCTGCGCCTGCCCGGCCAGCGCGCCATCGTGATCGCCCACCGCGCCTCCAGCGGTTCGGGCGAGCAGTGGCGCTCGGCGGGCGGCATCGATTCGCTCACGCCCGCCTGGCTCGTCTCGCAACTGCCGCGCGTGCCCAACCCTTTGCGTGTGGATCTGGCCTGGGATCTGGACATGGGCCGCGCCCTGTCCGGCACCGTGGACCTGACCCGGCGCAGTGGCGACGTGGCCATTCCCGGCTCGCCGCCCGTGGCCATCGGGCTGACCGAGATGCGGGTGCGCGCACGCGCCACGCCCACCAGCGGCGGCGCCAGTGCGCTGAGCTTCGACGCCCGGGTGGCCGGCAAGCTGCTGGGCAGCATCGATGCCTCGGGCACGACCGCCATCACCGTGGTCGACGGCATCCCCATGCTGCCGGAGACCGAACCCGTCACGGTCGACGCCAAGCTGGCCCTGGCGGACATCGCCGTGTTCTCGAGCTTCGTGGGCGACACCATCGACATCGGTGGCCGCCTGGCCGGTGATGTGCGCGTGCAGCGCCAGGGCGGCGTATGGACGGCGTCCGGCCCGCTGACGGCCTCCGGGCTGCGCGTGGTGCTGATCGACGAGGGCATCCGCCTGCTGGATGGCAGCTTGCAGGCCCGCCTGGCCGGCAATCAGCTGGTCGTGGACAGCCTGCGCTTTCCGGGCGTCATCCGCTCGGCACCGCGCGACAGCCGCATCCAGAACTGGCTTGCGCGCAATGGCGGTGGCGCCGTCGAGGCCTCGGGGTCGTGGTCGCTGGAAACCTCCAGTGGCAATGCCACCGTCAACCTCACCCGCTTCCCGCTGGTGCAGCGTGCCGACCGCTTCATCGTGGGCTCGGGCACGATCGACATCGCGGCCGGCCCCAAGCGCCTGGACATCACCGGCAAGGCCACTGCGGACGTCGGCTGGATCAGCCTGGAAGGCGCCTCGGATGTACCCACATTGGCCAGTGACGTCGTGATCGTGCGCGCGGGCGACACCGCCAGCGAACGCTCGGAGGCGCTGCCGATGCGCCTGAATCTGGAGGTCGATCTCGGCCGTCAGTTCTATCTGCGCGGCATGGGCCTGGACGCCGCGCTGGAAGGCTCCATCCGCATCCGCAACACCGCGGCGGGCCTGCGCGCCAACGGCGTGGTCAACACGCGCGACGCGCGCTACAGCATCTATGGCCAGAACCTGGTGGTGCGCAAGGGCGTGGTCACCTTCCAGGGCCTGCTGGACGATCCGTTGCTGGACATCATTGCCGTGCGCGAAGGCGTGCGCATCGAGGCCGGGGTGCAGGTCAGCGGCACGGCCCGCCAGCCGGTGATCTCGCTGGTGTCCTATCCGGATGTGCCGGAAGTCGAGAAGCTGTCCTGGCTGCTGCTGGGCCGCGGTCCCGATGCCAGCGGGGCGGATGCGGGCATGCTGCTGGCCGCCGCCGCCTCCCTGCTGGGGGACGAGGACAGCGAGCCGCTGTATCGCCAGCTGGGCCTGGACGAGCTTGGCCTGCGCTCCGGGCTGAACAGCGGCCTGGGCGGCCTGCTGCCCGAACGCACGGTGGTGGGCAGCATCACCTCGTCCACCGACAACCAGGCCGATGCGCAATTCCTGGTGATCGGCAAGAAGCTCTCCGATGGCATCTACCTCACCTTCGAGCAGGCGCTGTCCGGCAGCGAAACCGTGGTGCGGGCGAGCTACCAGATCTCCGAGCGCCTGACGGCGGCCGTGCAGGGCGGCACCATCAACGGCCTGCGCCTGGTCTGGTCGCTGGTGTTCGACGATTGAGGGACGGCCGGCCCGGTGCGGGCCGGCCGAACCGACTCACCCCATCCCGAGGACGGCCCGGTCGTCCGCGCTGAGCGTGACCGGTTCGCCGCGCCGGATCAGCGCGGCAAAGTCCTCGTCCGGCGTCATCACGGTCAGGCAGTACAGCTTGCCGTCCCCGGTGTTCTCGACTTCGTGCGAGCTGCCCGGGCGCACCAGCATGGCGTCGCCGCGACGCAGTTCCAACACCTCGCCATCGGCATGGGCCCGGCCTTCGCCTGCCAGGATGAAGAACATCTCGTGCGCCCGGACGTGGGTGTTGGGCGGCGTGCGGCCGCCCGGCTGGAAGATCTCCACCACGGCGACGAAGTCGCAGCCTTCGCCGGTGGCATCGAAGACCATGGCGAAGTAGTTGCTGTCCTGGGGCGAGATGCGCCAGGCCGGGCAGTCGGCCATCACCTTGCGGATGGCGGGGGCGGGCTTCAGCATGCGGTGACTCCAGCGATCAGGGCGTCCGAGGCAGCGACGAACCCAAAGCATTGCCGGGTGTTGTACAGCGTCGCTTCGCGGCAGTAGTCGGGCGAGGTCGTGGCGCTGCAGTCCTCCAGCAGCACGCAGTCATAGCCCAGGAAGTTCGCGTCCTGCAGCGTGCACAGGACGCACTGGTCGAGGTTCACGCCTGCGAACAGCAGGGTCTGCACGCCCAGGTTGCGCAGGATGGCGTCCAGGGGCGTGTCCCAGAAGCCGCTCATGCGGAACTTGTCGACGTGGATGTCGGTGGGCTCGCAGGTCAGCTCCTCGACGATGCCGGCCGACCAGGCGCCCGCCTGCAGCACGCGCGAGCCGCCGGGCAGCGCATCGCCCAGGCCCGTGCCTTCGCCCGTGGGCTTGTACACGTGCAGCAGCGAGGGGCTCAGGTTCAGGCGGTCCGGGCGATTGCCCCAGTTGAGCCAGACGACCGGCACGTCCCTGGCGCGCAGCACCGGCAGGAGGCGGGCGAGGGGCGCGATCGGCGTGCGTGCCGGCGTGATGTCCACGCCGATCGACGCCAGCCAGCCCTCGGGATGGCAGAAGTCGTTCTGCATGTCGATGACCACGATGGCCGTGCGGGCCAGATCGAGGGTCAGATCCTGCGGCTGGGCGGCGAAGGCCACGGGTCGGGGCGCGACGGGCGTGCGCACGAGGTCGGCGTGCTGCGCGCTCACCCGCCACTGGTTGCGTGGCGTGGCGCCAAGGGGAAGGCCAAAAGAGGGCATGGTGCCTCGCAAGTCGGGTGGTGGGCGGATGCGCCCGGGCAGCCCGGACGCGGTCGTCATGGGTCCGTTCGCGCCGGGTCGGGCGCCGGCGTGGCGGGGTGGGACGTCAGTCGGATCCGTCCGCAGGGCGGCGGGTCAGGTCGACGACCTGCAGGTGGTCGATGGGAAAGTCATGGACTTCGGCCAGCAGCGTCGCCAGGCCGCGCGCGGCGTGATCCAGGACGAGGTTGCCGCGCTCCGCATCCGCATCCAGGGCGTTGCCGGCAGCACCCGCCGGGTGCAGGTCCTGCGCCTGCCAGCCAAAGCCGATGCGGCCCTCGCTGCGCAGGAACCGGTACTTCTCCTCGATCGCCACGCTGGCGGGCCGGAAGTCCTCGGCGTGTTCCATCTGCACCAGGTCGGGGCGCAGCGCCAGCATCATCGAGGTTTCCTTGCTGCCCCCGTGGATGCCGTGGCGGCGTTCCAGGTCGGGGAAGGGCTCGCCCGGCACGGGGCCGAAGCTGCCGCCATCGCAACCCACGACGAGCATGCCGAAGCGCACGCGCAGATCGCGCGCGACGATGTCGATGATCTGCGGCTGGCCGCCGTGCGAGTTGTAGATGACGAGCTTGCGGATGCCTGCGCGATGCACGGCCTCGCCGATCTCGGTCCAGACCCGGATCAGGGTCTCGGCCGACAGGCTGAGCGTGCCGGGGAACGCCAGGTGTTCGTTGGCCTTGCCCACGGCCTGCATGGGCAGGAAGGTGATGGGCAGGTCTTCGGGCAGCAGGGCCTGGGTGCGCTCGATGACACCCTGGTTCAGGCAGGCGTCCACGAAGACGGGCAGGTGGGGGCCGTGCTGTTCGATGGAGGCCACGGGCAGCACGGCAACCGTGTCGGCGGGCAGCTGGGCGAACTCTCGCGTCGTCATGTCCACCCAGAGTCGGCGGGGCAGGCGGGTCGTCATGTGAAGGTCCTCAGGCAAGGGTCAGGATCAGGCGGGATGGCCTGGCGGCGCCATGGTGCACGCCCAGCGTGGTGACCAGCGCGCTGGCGGTGCTGGCCGTCTTGGGGCAGGCACCGGTACCGGGGTTCAGGGCATAGGCGGGAAAGGCCGCGCCCGCGATGGACAGGCGCAGGGCCTCGCCAGGCATCAGTGTGGCGCAGGTGGCGGCCAGGCGCACGGTGAGCGAGGTGACGGGCGCGTCGCACACGGCCGCCGGGGCGGCCCGCGCGGTGCCGCGTCCGGCGCTCGCGGGCGGCTCGTGAGCCGGCGCCTCCTCGCCCGCCGCCACGTGCCGGTAGCCTTCGGCCAGGGGGATGACCTTGCCGTCCACCTGCACGCGGGACAGCGTGCAGGCGATGTCAAAGCTCGGGCGGTCGCAGTCCACGACGAGCTCCACCGATACGTCGCCGGCCAGCGCCAGCGGGGCGTCCAGCGGCGCGCCGGTGAAGGTCAGGACGTCGCCGCGTGCATCCACGGCGGCGCGGTCCACGGCGCCCGTGGGGGTGCCGAAGGCGCCGCCCACGGACGGGGGCGGGCGCCAAGGGTCGGTGACGACGTAGTCCGCCAGGGTCGTCTCGCGCGGCGCGTCGCCCAGGTGGCCATCGCCCGCATCCAGCGACGCCAGGCCGCCGCCCGCCAGATACAGGCTGTGCGCGCCCCGTGGCCACGCCGTGAAGCCGCGCCAGGTCTTGCTGCCCAGGTCGAACAGGCGCACCGGCGCCTCGGCGTCCACGCCGTTGTCCTCGTCCTTCAGGAAGCGGTCGAACCAGCGCACATGCAGCGCATCCATGCCGCCATCGGCTTCGTGGCCGAAGTCCACGGCACCGTTGCGACGCACCCAGGGAAAGTGCGTCCAGGGGCCGACCACGAGATGGGTCGGGGCGGATGACGCGCCGTGCAGCGCATGCCAGCTGTCCAGGCTGCCTTCCAGGAAACTGTCGTACCAGCCCGCGACCAGCAGCGTGGGCAGGCGCCGCTCGGCCAGCGCGGGCAGGCGGGCGGCCGGCGAAATGTCCTGCCAATAGGCGTGATCCGGCGGCGTGTCGCGCCAGTCGGCATAGTGGCCCAGGCCGGCGTGGCGCTCCATCACCGCCGGGCGCGCGGCCACGCGCTCGGCCAATGGCAGTGCCTTGGCCGCCCGCGCGATCTCGGCGTAGGCATCGACGTCGCCGGCATGGCGCGCGGTCTCGGCAGCCAGCTGCAGGGCCCAGCCCAGGCTGGACTGCAGGCGGAACGCGCCCTGGCTGTGGGACCAGCCTTCGCGCGGGTCCCAGGGCGCCATGGCCGGGGCCAATGCCTGCAGGGCCGGGCCGGCCAGGCTGGCGGCCATGAACTGGTTGTAGCCCTGGTAGGAAAAGCCGTACATGCCCACGCGCCCGTTGCTGCCGGGCAGCGCGGCGGCCCAGGCGATGCTCTCGGCCCCGTCCTGCGCGTCGTCCGCGCCCAGCGTGAACGTGCCTTCGGAGGTGCCACGGCCGCGGATGTCCTGCACCACCACGATGTAGCCATGAGCGGCGTACCAGCGTGGATGGGCATAGCACAGGGTGCACGCGATCCGCCGTCCATAGGCCTGGCGCATCAGCAGCACGGGCCAGGGGCCGTCCGCGGCGGGGCGATAGACGTCGGCATCCAGGCGCACCCCGTCGCGCGTGGTCATCGACGCGGTCTGCGGCGGCAGGGTGGGCAGATGGCGGGCACGCGGCCCGCGTGGTGGCTCGCCTGCCGGCCCGGCGGCAGAGCGCGAGGCAGCACCCGCAGGGTGCGGGGTGGCCGCGTCATCGCGCGGGTCGAGTCCGTCGTTGGCGCGCTGGCTCATGCTGCCACCGCCTGCGTGCGCTCTTCCCAGCCGCGCAGCTTGCCAGGGTTGAGCAGGCCCTGCGGGTCCAGGCGGGCCTTGAGCGCCACGATGGCCGGGTTGACCTTGCCCTGCTTGCCGTCCTCCACCACGTACACGTGGGGGTTGTTGATGCGCACGCCCAGGTCGCGGTGGATCTGCATGATCTCGTTCAGGCGCGCCTCGGTGGTGTAGCGCACCAGCTGGATGCCGCTGCAGTTCAGCCCGCCTTCCTTGGTGCGCAGGAACTCCAGGTGCATCAGCACTTCGCCACCCAGCTGCTTTTCCAGCGCGACGATCTGGCCCAGGTAATCGTTGGGCAGCGGATCGAAGGCGCTCTGGATGTAGGTCAGCGTCTTGTCGTGCTTGAGGGCATTGAGCGTCGTGTGGTTCCAGGTGAATTCGATCAGCGTGCGCCCGCTGGCCTGCACGTCGTCGGCCGTCTTGCGATAGGTCATCTCGCCGCCGTGCTCGGCCAGCACCTGGCGCACGCCCGACTCGCTGCATTCGGCAAGGACGAGCAGCACCGCGTGGCAGCCTTCGGGCAGGAACTCGGCGATCGGCGTCAGGTATTGCGGGATCGGCGCACCCAGGAAGCACACGTCCTTCTTGATCAGCGCGGGGTTGGCCGACACCGCGTTGGCAAAATGCAGGGCCTTTTCGAAGTCGGTGAAGACCGCGATGGCTTCCATCCAGGACTGCGCGGGTGCGAGCGCGACTTCCAGTTCCAGCACGATGCCGGTGGTGCCGTAGGTGTGATGCAGCAGCATGGCGTCCGCGTCGCGCAGCTCCAGCACGCGCGGTTCGGGCTCCACCGTCATGACGCGCGCGCCCAGCACGTTGCCGGTGGCCGCGACCGGGCCGTAGTTGATCGAGCCCGCGCCGCCGAAGCCGCCGCCGAACAGGCCGCCCAGGGTGGCGGTGCGAAACGTCGAGGGCAGCCAGCGCAGTTCGTGGCCCAGCGGGCGCGCGGCCTTGTCGAAGTCGGCCAGCCGGATGCCGGCCTGCGCACGGCCCACGCCATTGCGTGCCCAGCCGAAGGCGTTGTAGCCGGACAGGTCCAGCACCACACCGCCCTGCAGCGGCGTGGACTGGCCATAGTTGCCGGTGCCGCTGCCGCGGATGGTGATCGGCACGCTGTCACGGGCGCAGGCCGCCACGACCTGGCGGATCTCGTCTTCCGTGCGGGGACGCACGACGGCGTCGGCGCGCTTGCCGGCCAGCTGTTGCTTGAGCACCGGGCTGAACCAGGAAAAGTCGGCGGACAACCGGCCCACCTTCAGCGGGTCGACGATCCAGTCCAGGTCGGGAAGCTCGGCGGCGATGCGGGCGGCGCGGTCGGCGTGCAGGGTCATGGTAAGGCTCCGGGATCGACCACGCGGGTGGTCGGCAACAAGGGGGAGGGCAGGCGCCTTGGCGCCCGCGGATCAGTCGTGGGAGGTCTCGCTGGCGTGCCAGGCGCCCAGGGCCTTTTTCGACAGCCAGGACATCGCGGCGAACAGGGCGATGCCGGTCAGCGAAATCAGGAGCAGCGCGGCGAACATGCGCGGGATGTCCAGCTGGAAGCCCGCCTGCAGGATCTGGTAGGCCAGCCCGGAGCCCGTGCCACCGGTGCCGGCGACGAACTCCGCGACCACCGCGCCGATCAGCGCAAGCCCACTGGAGATGCGCAGCCCGCCGAAGAAGTAGGGCAGGGCGCTCGGGATGCGCAGCCGCACCAGCGACTGCCAGCGCGTGGCGCGGTTCAGCTTGAAGTAGGCCTGCAGGTCCGGGTCGATGCTGCGCAGCCCGAGCGTGGTGTTGGCGATGATGGGAAAGAGAGCGACCAGCGTGGCGCAGATCACCATCGAGATCGTCGGATCCTTGACCCAGATGATGATGAGCGGGGCCACGGCGACGATGGGCGTGACCTGCAGCAGCACGGCATAGGGGAAGAGCGCGGTCTCGATGCGCTTGCTCTGCACGAACAGGAACGAGATCAGCACGCCGGCCACGGTGGCCACGACGAAGGCGAGCAGCGTGATCTTGACGGTGGTGGCCAGCGCCATGCCCAGCGGCTGCCAGTGCTCGATCAGCGTGGCGCCCATCAGGTAGGGCGAGGGCACAAGGTAGGGCGGCAGCTGCAGGGCCGTGACGAGGATCTGCCAGGCGGCGATGAGCACCAGCCCGACCAGGGCGGGATAGACGATGCGCTGCACGTGCGGGCGGCGCATCAGCGGGAGCGGGGCGGAGCGCGTTGTCATCAGGATTCCTCGTCGGTGTCGACGCTGGCGCGCAACAGGCCTTGCTGCAGATGGCGCGCGTAGCGGGCGAAGGCGGTGGACGTCGTGAAGTCCAGGCTGCGGGGATAGGGCTCGTCGATCGGCACGGTCTCGACCACCCGGCCCGGGCGCGCGGCCATGACCACGACGCGGCTGGACAGGAAGACGGCTTCGTGGATGGAGTGGGTGACGAACATCACCGTCAGGTTCTTGCGGCGCTGCAGCTCGAGCAGGTCCGCATCGAGCTTGTGGCGCGTGATCTCGTCCAGGGCGCCGAAGGGCTCGTCCATCAGCAGCAGATCGGGGTCCGTGGCCAGGGCGCGCGCAATCGACACGCGCATCTGCATGCCACCCGACAGGGCGCGCGGCAGGGCCTGGTGGAACTTGGCCAGGCCCACCAGGGCGAGAGCCTCGGCGACCCGTTCATCGGCCTGCTCGCGCGGCACGCCGGCCAGATCCAGGGGCAGGCGAACGTTGGCCTGCACGCTGGCCCAGGGCATGAGCGTGGGCGCCTGGAACACGAAGGCCATCTTGCCGCCGCGCGCCGTGGCCTGCTGCACGGGCTGGCGCCACAGCAGGATGCGGCCGTCGGTGGGCTCGAGCAGGCCCGCCACCATCTTGAGCAGGGTGCTCTTGCCGCAGCCCGACGGACCGAGCAGGGTGACGAACTCGCCCTGGCGGATCTTCAGGTCCACGGGAAGCAGCGCGCGCGTGCCGTTGTCGTAGGTCTTCTCGGCGGACAGGACCTCGACCACGGGGGCGGCTGCAACGGGTTCGGGCGGGCTTGGATAGGCCAGCGACAGCGAGGATTTGGCAGGAGTCATGGCGGGCGCGCGTCGGTGTGAGGGAGCGGCGGCGCGAGGCCGCCGGGAATCTCGTCAGGGCAGGACCTTGATGTCCTTCATGAACGTGAAGTCGTAGGCATCGTCGATATCGACCTTGCCGGCGTCCAGCAGACCGGCATCCACGAGAAAGGCGTGGCTCTGCCTGGCGCGCGCCTCGGTGATGACGCCGATGCCCTGGGTGGCGGCGTCGCCGCCCTTGATCATCTGCTCGTCATTGAGCTTTTTCACGCCGTAATCGAGCTGCGCGTCGGTCATGTTGGGGTTGGCCTGGCGGATCAGCGCGTTGGCGGGCGCGGGGTCCGTCAGATACGACTTCCAGCCTTCGGCCGAGGCCGCGAGAAAGGCCTTGATCACGTCCGGACGCGCCTTGACCGTGCTGTCCAGGCAGGTGATGGTGGCGGCATAGGCGGGGTAGCCATGGTCGGAGAAGAGCAGGACCGTGGGCTTGCCCCCGGCTTGCTGGATCGAGAAGGGCTCGGACGTCAGGTAACCCTGCTGGGCCGTGTTCTTGTCCGCCATGAAGGGCTGGATGTTGAAGGTGTAGGGGCGCGTCTGGCCATCTTTCAGGCCGTACTTGGCCTTGAGCCAGGGCCAGTAGGCGCGATGCGCGGTCTGGCCGATGAGGATGGTCTTGCCCTTGAGGTCTTCGAACGACTTGACGTCCTCGTGCGCGATCAGGACCTGGGGATCCTTCTGCAGGAAGGCCGCGACGGTGGTCACCGGCACGCCGCCCGCGCGCACCTGCAGCATCTGCAGGTCGCTCGAGCCCATCACGCAGTCGGCCTGCTTGCCGACCATCATCTGCACATTGTTGACCTGCGGGCCACCCATCTTGATGGTGACGTCCAGGCCGGCCTTCTCGTACAGGCCGTTGGCCTGTGCCTGGTAGAAGCCGCCATGTTCGGCCTGCGCATACCAGTTGGTGAGCAGGGTGAACGACTCGGCGGCCTGCGCGGCGGGCGCAAGCGCGGCTGCGGCCAGCGGCAGGGCGGCCAGGCGGGCGAAGGGGCGGAAAGCGGGGAGCAGCGGGGTCTTCATGGCATCCTCGGGAGAAGGGCAGGGGCTTGCAGGTGGGACGACGGGGCGAAACGTTCGGTGCTGGCCAGGGGACGCCCGGCGCGCAGCACGACGCGCTCGTGGCTGCGGCCAGGGAATCCGTGCGCGCGGGCGTGCGCAAAGATGACGAGATCGGCTGGCGTGCCCGGCGCCAGCGGGCGCGCGGCGGCGGCATCGAGCCAGGCATGGCGGCAGATCGATTCGGACCAGGTGTCGAAGGGGTCGGGCAGTTGCGCCGTGAGCACGCCGGTCGCCAGCGCCTGCACCGGGTCGTAGTCGCCGATGGGACAGAACGGGTCCTGCACGTTGTCCGAGCCGATCAGCACCGGAATGCCGCGCGCCCGCGCTTCCTTGACCAGCGTCATGCCGCGGGTGCGCGGGGTGCGGCCGGTCTGCGCGTCCTGCAGCAGCAGGTTGGTGGCAGGCAGGGTGACCAGCGTGATGGGCGCGCGGGCCACGGCGTCCAGCGTGGCCATGGCGATGTGCTCGCTTTGTACCGACAAAGCGCAGGCATGGCCGCAGACGACCGGTCCGGCAAAGCCGGTGTCCGCCAGGATGTCGGCCAGCGTGGCCAGGCCGGCGGCGCGCGGGTCCAGTTCCTCGTCGATGTGCAGGTCCAGGCCAAGGCCCGCGTGCGCCGCAGCCTGCACCAGATGGCGCAGGGCCTGCGGGTCCCAGCGGCTGGTGTGGATGAAGGCGCCCAGCTGGGCGTGGGGGTCGAGCCGGGCCACCTGGCGGGCCAGGCGCTCGGCCGCGTCGCGTTCGGCAAAGAACGTGAGCGGCATCAGGGAGGCGCGGTCCAGGCGGATGCGGTCCCGCCAGTCCTGCGCGAGCTCGCCCAGGACGTGCCAGGCGAGCGGCACGGTATCCGGCTCCCACCAGTCGCAGTGCGTGCGCATGCGCGTGACGCCGGCTTGCCAGGCCCAGTCCAGGGCCTCCTCGGCCCGGCCACGGATGTCCTGCGAGGTCCAGCGTTCGCGGTCATGCATCATGGCCGCGATGGCGCCCAGCAGGCCGGGTTCCACGTCGCCCAGGCGATCCAGGGTCAGCGTCTTGTCCAGATGCGCATGGGCTTCGACCAGGCCCGGCAGCGCCAGCGCGCCCGCCAGGTCCCATTCGCCCTCGACGCACGCCGTGCCCGTGGCCGGCACCAGGCGCTCGACGCGGCCATGGGCCAGCATCAGGTCGGCGAGCGCGGGCTGGCCCGCCTGTTCCGGCCAGCCGGTGCCCAGCAGCCAGCGGGGCAGGCGCATGTTGCGCAGGGCCTGTGGGGCAGCGTGCGCCATGTCAGAGGTCCAGCGTCAGGGTGGGCGACGCGCTGCGCACGCAGCAGACGGCCACGTGGGTCGCCTGTTCGTCGGGGGTGAGGCAGGTGTCGCCGTGGATCGGCTCGCCATCCAGGAACGGCGTGATGCACGAGCCGCAGATGCCTTGTTCGCACACGGTGTCGATCGCGACACCGGCGGTGTGCAGGGCATGGGCCAGGGATTCGCCGCTTGCCACCGGGATGCGACGGCCGTTCTGACGCGCGAGGATGACTTCGTAGTTCATGGCTTTGACCGATTAATCTGATCGATTGGTCAAATTAAGCGAAAGCCATGCCAAGTTTGCGTACTGCGCGGTGGCGGCCTTGCGGGGCGCCGGCTGCGCCCGGTGGCGCAGCGCCGGGCGCTGCGTGTCAGGCCGTCGGGCAGCGGCCGGCCCGCGCCCCGCGCGCCTTATTCTGGTGCGATGCCGGCGCCGCGAAGCACCAGTTCGGTGAGTTCACGCACGATCGCTTCGCGCGGCAGGCCCTGCGGTGCCGCGCGGTCCAGCACCACGCGCACCTGCGTCTCGTAGTCGGCGTAATGTTGGGTCATGGCCCAGATGTGCATCAGGAGCATGCGGGCGTCCAGCGGGCGCACCTGGCCTTCGGCGATCCAGCGTTCGATGCGCTCCACCTTCTGGCGGATCGAGGCCACGGCCACCGGCCAGTAGCTGCCCAGGTTCGGCCCCCCGTCCATGATCTCGCGGGTGAAGATGCGCGACAGGTCCGGATTGTCGACCGCGTATTCGAACTTGCGACGGATGTAGCGGGCGAGCACCGCGCCGGCCGGCTGGTCGTCGGCCTCGAAGGCCACGCCGGCGGACCAGCCATTGAGGACGTCGTGCAGCAGCTCCAGGTACAGCTCGTCCTTGCCGGCGATGTAGTAGTGCAGCTGCGGCTTGGTCAGGCCGGCGCGCCGGGCGATGTCCTGCGTGGTCGCACCCTTGAAGCCCTGCAGACTGAATTCCGCAATGGCCGCATCGCGGATGGACTGCAGGATGCGCTCCCTGCCGGGGCGGTTGCGCGAAGGGGCTCGGCGCGGGGCCGGCGAATCCGAGGTCATTGGAAGAGATAGATGAGCGACAGGGTCGCGCTGGCCTCACGGTAATCGAAAAGCTCGACGCTGGCGCGCTGACGGGCAGCCAGCAGGCCCAGGTTGACGCGCCAGTCCCGGTTCAGGTTGACGCTCAGGTCGGCCGTGGCCTGGTAGCGCGTGCGGCGGTTGCGGATGTCCCCGAAGAGCGGGCTGTAGGGGTCGCGGTCGCGGGCATGCAGCACGCCGGCGCCCAGCGCGAGGCGGGGAATGCGCCCGGCCACCGCCGGCAGCGAGAACTCGCTGCGCACGTCCAGCAGCAGGCGCTGCTGCGAGCGGCCGGCGCGTTGTGCCTGGGGCAGGTCGTATTCCCAGCCCGTCTGCACGGCCCACTGGGTGCCCAGGGGCACGCGAGCCGTCATCCGCACCGTGTTCCAGCCCGCCTGCCCCCGCGGATGGCGGTACTCGAAGGCCGTGCGCACCGACATGCCCTGCGGCGAGAAGCGGTGCTCGGCGAATGCCCCGACCGCCGTGATGGCGCCCAGGTAATCCTCGTCCACGCCCAGGGCCAGCAGCCCCACGCGGGTGCGCGGGCGCACGCCGATGCCGACCTCGCCATAGCCCGCCATGAAGTCGGGCAGGCGCGATGACGAGGGCTTGCGCGCGGTCAGGTCCAGCCGGGCGGTGATGTCCTGCAGTGGCCAGCGCGTGTCCCAGCGCAGGCCGACTTCGGCGTAGCCGCCGCCGCGCTCGCGAAAGCGGGGGTCGAGCGTGGCGATGACGGGCAACCCGTCGAGCTGCAGCGTCAGGTCGGCCAGGTGGGTGGAGCGCGACAGGTTGGTGCTTGCGCCCAGCCCCACCCGCAGCTCGCCGGTGTGCGAGGCCAGCGTGCGGGGGCGGGCCTGCATGGCGGGCGGCAGGCCGAAGCGCGCCACGGCGGTCTCGACCAGGTTGCCGCAGCCGGCGGGGTCGCCCAGTTCGCACAGCGACAGCGCGTAGTCGTACCAGGCGCCGGCAAAGTCCGGATCGAACATGAGCGCCTGCTCGAAGAGCAGCGAGGCTGCCCGGATGTCACCCCGCGCGCGGGCATCCAGCCCGGCTTCGTACGCGGCCAGGGCCGGGGTAGCGGGCGCCGACGCTGCGGGCGTGGGCGGCGGCGAGCTCAGGTAGGTCGGCGCGGGCGCGATGCCCGACGCCGGCGTCTGGACGGTCACAGCGGGGCGATCGTCGCCGGTCAGCCGGGACACCGGTTGGGCCTGGCTGGCACACGCGGCCAGGGCCAGGGTCAGGGCCAGGCAGGCCGGCCGGGACGACCGGTCCTGGCGCGTGCGCGAAGCGGATGCTGAACGGGAACCGCGGGTCACCCGGGGAAAAGGCCAGAGGAATTCAGACACGTTACATCACGACAGCTTGGCGCCGGGCCAGTCGACGTCTGGCAGGTTTGCCAACGTAAAGAGCAGCATGGTCCGTTGATCGCTGCCCAGCATGGAGCCGGCAACGAACGTGGATTTATTGGGCAGGGCCTTGGCGACCGTGCGGCTGATGAGGACCGGCCACGGATGGCGCCGGGTCTCGCGTTCGATGTGGGCGGCCAGGTTGGCCACTTCGCTGACGACGGTGTAGCGCTTGTGCTCGCCGCCGAACGATCCCAGCAGATAAGGGCCGGCATGAATGCCGATGCCGATCGCCACGGGCGGCAGGCCGGATTGCGCAAGTTCTGCGTTGACGTCGGCGAGGCCCTCCAGGATGGCGTGGGCGGCTTCGCATGCCGAGCGCGCCTGCTCGACGTCCGTGCCGGTGCGCCACAGGAGCAGGGCGCCGTCGCCCGCGACGTTGTCCAGCATGGCGCCATGGGATTGCGCTTCGTTCACGACGTGATCGATGCCGGCGCCGCACCAGTGGGCGAGCTGGTCCATGGACAGGCGGTGGGATTGCGCGGTGTAGCCCAGGATGTCCGCCACCATCACCGTGCCCCAGCCCGTTTCGTTCGGCACTTCGGCATCGGGCTTGTCGATCAGCCGGCGCAGCGGGGCGGGCAGGTAGGCCTCGAAGCGCTCGCGCAGGCGGGTGCGCTCGCTCAGCACTTCGCTCAGCATCAGGATCGCCCCGGCAAACAGGATGAACGTGGCGGGGGCCGCGGCCGGCCACCAGACGTCCGCCGTGCGCCAGGCGACGGTGGCGCCGATGATGGGCAGCACGACGCCCGCGACCGTGATGGCCGCCAGGCGACGCAACCGCTGCAGATTGGCGAGCAGGGCGGCGGCGGTCAGCGCGGCGAAGGCCAGCATCAACGGGTTGGCGTAGCGGGGCTCGTAGGGCAGGCCGCCGTCGAGCCAGGCGTGCAGGGTGTGGGCGTGGACTTCGACGCCGGGCACGGTTTCATACAGCGGCGAGAGCACGTAATCGCCCAGGCCCAGCGAGACGCCGCCGATGAGGACCACGCGCTGATCGAGCGCGCCCGGCGCAAGCTCGCCTTGCCAGGCGCGCGCCACCGACGCGTAGCGCAGCGCACCGGACGTCTGCCACGGCACGATGAGGGCCAGGCTGTCGTCCAGGGGCAAGGCCAGGCTGTCCATCCTGGCGGGCACCAGCATCCATTCGGCTTCGTCCCAGTCGCCGCGCCGGATCGACCATTCCCGCGTGCTGGTCAGTGCGCTGATCATGGCCTGCACGAAGCTTGGCGCGCAGGCGGGGGGCACGCCGTCGTCGCACAGCAAGGTGGGCACGCGGCGCATCGCGCCGTCGGCATCGACCAGGGCATTGATGTGACCCGCGTGCGCGGCGCGCACCAGCCCGGGCTCGCTGCCCAGCGCCCCGATGAACTGGACCGCAGACCTGGGCGGGAAGCCGGCATCGGCGGCAACGCCGATGGTCTGCCACGGGGCCGCGCCCCGCAGCGTGTCGTCGTGCAGCATCAGCTGGCCGACCACCGCGGGCTGGCGGCCCAGCGCGGCCGCGAACAGGGTATTGCCTTCCGGCTGGTCGGGCGTCGGGGGGAACACGGCATCGATGGCGATCAGCTGGGGCGTGTGCGTCGCGCGCAGCCGGTCGATCAGTTCAGCCCACACCGAGCGCGGCCACGGCCAGGTGCCCAGCACGTCGACGGCTTCCTCGTCGATGGCCAGAATGGTGATCGGTCCGGACTTGCCTGATTCCAGGCGTGCGTCCAGCCCCATCACAATCGCCTGGAGACGGTTCTCCAGGCCGTCGCGCACCGGATCGACGAAGACCACGGATCCCATGGAAAGTGCCACCGCGGCCATCAGGACGCGGACACCGCGGGACAGCCGGGTCCGCGCGTGCGCGGAACCGTGGCGAGAGGCTATCGCTGCCCCCAGATCACGATGCCTTCCAGCTGACCGTCGGCGAACTGGCGCTGCACGGTGGTGACCGCGCTGTCGAGCCGTTGCCCCAGCGCTCCCGTCACGACCGAATCCGACTGCGTCGGATCGGAATGCAGAAAGCCGCGGGCATTGATCGTGCCGCTGGCGCTGGTGGCGTAGGACTTGTCGGCGCTGTCGAAGCGGCTTTGCGTGTCGAACGTGCGGCTGTCGAAGTTCACGCTGAGCTTGCCCGGGCCCACGGACAGCAGGGTGTCGCCCTTGTCCGAGAGCAGGACGCCTTCGCCGCCGGCCGCGAGGAATTCGGCCTGGCCGGTGCGCGGCAGGTTGGTGTTCACCAGGTCCAGGCCGCCGACGTAGACCGAATTGGCGACGATGGCGGGCCGGCCCGCCGCACGCAGCTGCGAGGCGAGCGCGACGCCGTCATCACCCAGCGTGGCCTTCGAGTCCCACCGGCCCCAGTAGGCGCCAGCCGGCGTTGCGACCAGTTCAGGCGGTGGGATGACCGGTGCGACGGGCGTGGCCGGGATGACGATGGGTGTGGCCGGCACGGTGGTGGGCGGCGGTGCCGGAGGTGTCGGCGCCGGCGGGGCCGTGCGCGGGGGCGACAGCTCGAGCGCGGTGGGCGTCGTGCTGCGATTGGCGGTGTCCGAGCTGCTGGAGCTGACGTGCACGGCCGGCTCCTTCGGGTGCGGCATGGACTTGCTGTCGGGGCTGGAGGCCGGATCCTGGACGATGCGCGGCGCCGGGTCGCCCATGGCGACCTCGACGTAGCGACCATCCTTTTCGGGGGCCGCGCCCAGGAAGAGCCCGCTGCCCGTGCACGCGCCAAAGGCGTCGGCCGAACAACCGGCACCCAGGGCCGCCACCACGACGGCGCCGCTGTTCACGGCGATGCGTGAACGCGCATCATCGGTGGACACGACGAAATCAGTGCCGCGCACACCGACGGCGGCCACCGGCGTATTAAGCCGGAATGCGTCCTTGTTCACCTCGCCCACGGCGCCGGTGATCGAGCGTGCGACGCCCTCGCGCAGTTCGTAGCGCACGCGGTCCCGCGTGGCATCGCCCTGGTAGTCGAAGACGTCGATCGCGAACTCGGACAGGGGCCGCACGGCCACCATCCCGCCGTCGGCCATGCGCACGTGGGCGAAGCCGCCTTCCCCGGTGATGATCGTATGACCGGGCAACAGCTTGGCGCCACGCTGGAGCGCCGCACGTTCCGAGGCCGTCTGCACGAAGGCCGGACCGGCCACGAGCACGACTTCGCCTGCCACCGGCGTGGTGGCATGGGCAGGCAGAGCCAGCGCCACGGCAAGCAGCATCGGCAGGCCCCAGGGGGTTACGCAAGGCATAAGGCGGTTCATGGAAGTGCCCTGTTACGTCAGCATGTCACTGAGTATATCCCCTGGCTACTGTAACCATCCTTCAGTCCTGTAAGGGAGAGTTTGGCGTTGACACAGATGACCGAACCTGATGAAATGATGGGCTTTGCGAAATCTCGCGCAGAATTTAACGATTGCAAGTGCTGGAAGGTGTTGACGGAAGGTCCACGGGAAGCCCCGTTGTGTTCCGGATGCCCGTCGTAGCCCGCATTGCAACAACCCCCTTATTGCAGAGCCCGCCATGAAACGCACCTACCAGCCTTCCGTTGTCCGTCGCAAGCGCACCCACGGTTTTCGCGTCCGTATGAAGACCCGTGGCGGCCGTGCCGTCATCAACGCTCGTCGCGCCAAGGGCCGCAAGCGTCTGGCCGTCTAAGCCATGCGTGGCGTGCGCCGTTGCCTTGGTGGCAGCAGCGCCCCAGCGGTTGCGACAGCCTGTCCGGCGCATGCCGGGCGGCGCGCTGATCACCCGGGAGTGGTAACGTACGCTGCGCACGTGCTCGGCGCCGTGCCGTTCCCTGTCGTATCGAGTACACAAGTGCCTGCTGTCCGATCCTGCGACGCGGGCGCCGTGGGTGTGCGGCCCTGATGTCGGATCTGTCCTTTCCGCGTTCGGCCCGCCTGCTGACGCCCGAGTCGTTTGCCGGCCCTCTGAAGGGGCGGCGCGTGGCGAGCGGCGCGTTGCTCATGTTGCATGCCGGACCCGCCCCCGCCGGGGTGGCCCGGCTCGGTCTGATCGTCGGCAAGCGGCATGCCCCTTTGGCCGTCACGCGCAACGCCATCAAGCGCGTCGTGCGCGAGGCCTTCCGCCACCAGGCGGGGACCCTGCCCCCGGCGGATTACGCCATGCGCCTGCACCGTCGTGTCGGTGACATGAGCCTCACTGCCCTGAAGCTCCAGGTGCGGGCCGAGGCCGATGCCCACTTTGCGCGGGCGCGGCGTCAGGCCGGCACCCGGTCCAACCCCGGAGGACAGGCCTGATGTCCGTGCAACGCATCGCCAAGGCGATCCTGCTGCTTCCCGTGCGGTTTTACCAGATCGTCGTCAGCCCCTGGCTGGCGCCGTCGTGCCGTTTCACCCCGACCTGTTCCGGCTATGCGCAGGAAGCCATCGAGGTGCACGGCCCGATCACGGGCAGTTACCTGGCGGCGCGCCGCCTGTGCCGCTGCCATCCCTGGGGCGGCAGCGGTCACGACCCGGTCCCCGCGTCGCGCCGCGCGGCCGGTGCCGACCTGAACGGCGGCAATTAGCGGCTACACTCTGGCGGGCTTTCGCGGCGCCAGACCGGCCCGCGTCCCCGATTTCCTCATCCGGCTACCTTCTCCTGTCTCCATGGATACACGACGCACCATCCTCTGGATGATCTTTTCCTTCTCGCTGTTGTTCCTCTGGAACAACTGGCAGGTCCACAATGGCAAGCCGTCGCTGTTTGGCGGCACGCCGCCGGCCACGCAGGCCGAGGCCGCCGGCGAAGGCGTATCGTCCCAGCCGCAACCGGGTGCCGATGGCGTGCCGGTGCCGCAGGAAGTCACCGCACCCGCGCCCAGCGCGGTGCCGTCCACGCCCGCGCCGGTGCAGACCCAGGCCGAGCCGGTGGTCGTCACGACGGACGTCGTGCGCCTCACGTTCGACCCGATGGGTGCGCGCGTCGTCAAGGCCGAGCTGCTGAAGTTCGGTGCGGTCGGCGATCCCGACCAGCCGGTCGTGCTGCTGGACAACCGCCCCGGCCTGACCTACGTGGCCGAGACCGGCACCGTGGGCCCGCAGGGCACGGCGTTCCCGACGCACCGCACGCCGTTCCAGGTCACCACGACGCAGCGCGAGCTCTCGGGTGACACGCTGGAAGTCGCATTCGAGGCCACCGCGGGCGACGTGCGGGTCGTCAAGACCTACACGCTGCATCGCGGCCGCTACGACATCGGCGTGCGCCACGACGTGACCAACGTGAGCGACGCCCCGGTGTCGCCGTCGGTGTACCTGCAGCTCACGCGCGATGGCAGCAAGCCCGCCGGTGAATCGAGCTTCTACAGCACGTTCACGGGCCCGGCCATCTACAGCGAGGCCGACAAGTTCCAGAAGATCTCGTTCTCGGACATCGATCGCAACCGTGCCACGTACACCACGTCCGCCAACAACGGCTGGATCGCGATGGTGCAGCACTACTTCGTCAGCGCCTGGGTGCCGCCGGAAGGCACGCAGCGCACCAACGGCGTCGTGTCCCTGGGCAACAACCTGTATGCCGTGCGCACCATCGAGTCGATGGGCACGCTCGCGCCGCAGGAAAGCCGTGGCCTGGATGCGCAGCTGTGGGTCGGTCCGCAGGACCAGCAGGCGCTGGAGCAGGTCGCCCCCGGCCTGGGCCTGGTGGTCGACTACGGCTGGCTGACCGTCATCGCCAAGCCGCTGTTCGGCATCATGACGTGGCTCTTCGGCATCCTGGGCAACTGGGGCTGGACCATCGTCGCGCTGACCTTCCTCATCAAGCTCGTGTTCTTCCCGCTGTCGGCGGCAAGCTATCGCTCCATGGCCAAGATGAAGCAGGTCGCCCCGCGCCTGCAGGCCCTGAAGGAGCGCTTCGGCGACGACAAGCAGAAGCTGAACACGGCCATGATGGAGATGTACCGCAACGAGAAGATCAACCCGCTGGGCGGCTGCCTGCCGATCCTGGTGCAGATCCCGGTGTTCATCTCGCTGTACTGGGTGCTGCTGGCCAGCGTGGAAATGCGTGGCGCGCCGTGGATCCTCTGGATCACCGACCTGTCCGTGCGCGACCCGTGGTTCATCCTGCCGGCGATCATGATGGCCACCATGTTCCTGCAGATCAAGCTGAACCCGACGCCGCCGGATCCCCTGCAGGCCAAGGTGATGATGGCCATGCCGCTGATCTTCGGCGGGATGATGTTCTTCTTCCCGTCCGGCCTGGTGCTGTACTGGGTGGTCAACAACATCCTGTCGATCGCGCAGCAGTGGTACATCACCCGCAAGGTCGCCAGCGAGCCTGCCAAGGCTTGAGACTGACCGCGGTGTGACGCATGCAAAGGGCCCTCGACAGAGGGCCCTTTGTCATGGGCGGGCGCCGCCGCTCAGCGCTCGAGCACGACCTTGCCGATCATGCTGCCGGCTTCCACCAGCCGGTGCGCCTCGCGCAGGGTGCTGGCCGAGATGCCCTGCAGGCGCTGGGTGACCGTCGGCACGACATCGCCCGCATCGACCAGGGCAGCCACCCGGGCAAGCAACTGGTGCTGGCGCTCCAGCGTGCGTGTGCCGAACAACGAGCGCGTGTACATGAGCTCCCAGTGCAGCGAGATCGACTTGGACTTGAAGGGGGCGATGTCAAAGCTTGCCGGGTCGTCGATCAGCGCGAACCGGCCTTCCGGACGCAGCACCTCGGCCGCCTGTGCCGCATGGCGGTCGCTGTGGTTCAGGCTGGCCACATGGCTCACCTGTGGCAGCGCCAGCGCCGCCAGTTGCGCCGCCCACGGCTGATGGTGGTCGATGACGTGGTGCGCGCCGTGGGCAAGCACCCAGTCGCGCGTCTGCGCCCGTGAAGCAGTGCCCACCACCGTCAGCCCCGTCAGGCGGCGCGCGAGCTGGGTCAGCACCGATCCGACCCCGCCCGCGGCGCCCACCACCAGCAGCACCTGGGCGTCGATCGGGTCCGCCGCGTGGGCCTGCAGGCGATCGAAGAGCAGCTCCCACGCGGTGATGCTGGTGAGCGGCAGCGAGGCGGCATCGGCAAAGTCCAGCGAGCGCGGCATCGGGCCGACGATGCGTTCGTCCACGGCCTGCAGCTCGGCATTGCTGCCCGCGCGGCTGATGTCGCCCGCATAGAACACCCGGTCGCCGGGCTGGAAGCGGCTCGCCCGCGGGCCCACGGCCTTGACCACGCCCGCAGCGTCCCAGCCGAGGACGCGCGGCTCGCCGGGCGTGACCGCGCCTGCGCGGCGCACCTTGGTGTCGACCGGGTTGACCGAGACGGCCCGCACCTCGACCAGCAGGTCGTGATCGCGCAGTGCAGGGGTGGGCAGTTCCAGGTCGAGCAGGGACTCGGCGTCGTCCAGGGGCAGGTTGCGATGAAAGCCGACCGCGTGCATGAAGAACTCCTTGAGAGGCAGGAACGGGCGCAGCGGATTCCGCGCCGGTATGGCTTGCATCATGGGTCAAGGCGTTTTTCCGAAAAACCCGCTATAAACGGCATCACTTTCGGCGAAATGACGATAATGATCCGATCCGATGACCTGGCGTTCTTCGTGCGTGCCGCCGACAGCGGCAGCTTTTCCGCGGCGGCGCGCGGCCTGAACGTGTCTCCCGCCTTGGTGAGCAGCGCCGTGCAGCGGCTCGAGCGCGCGCTGGGTGCGCGCCTGTTCCTGCGCTCGACCCGCAGCATGCAGCTGAGCGAGGAGGGCGCGCAGTATCTTCCCCATGCCCGCGCGGGGCTGGCGGCGCTGTCCCTGGGCCAGCGCGTGCTCGGCGAAGTCGGGGAAGCCCTGTCGGGCAGCTTGCGCCTGTCGGCTCCGTCGGATTTCGGCCGCAATCTGCTGCAGCCCTGGCTGGACGCCTTCCAGCACGAGCACGCCGGATTGTCCGTCGTGCTGCGGCTGAGCGACCGGGCCACCGACCTGTGGCGCCATCCCGTGGACGCAGCCGTGCGCTACGGCGTGCTGCAGGACTCGGCGCTGGTGGCGATCCCGCTCGCGCCGGACAATCGGCGCGCCCTGTGCGCAGCGCCGGCCTACCTCGAGCGGCACGGGACGCCGGCCCGGCTGGATGACCTGCGGCGCCACAACTGCCTGCGCTACGTGTGGGGCGAACAGGTGCACGAACGCTGGCGCTTCCTGCTGCCCGAGGGCGAGCACACGGTCACCGTGAGCGGCGATCGCGTGAGCGACGATGCCGACGTGGTGCGGCGCTGGGCGGTGGCTGGCGAAGGGCTGGTCTACAAGTCCCGGCTCGACCTGCTGCCGGACCTCGCAGCCGGCCGCCTGGTCGAGCTGCTGCCCGGCGTGCTGGGCGAGCCCGCACCGCTGCACCTGGTGTGTGCGCACCGCGACCACATCACCCCGGCGCTCGCGCGCCTGCGGGACTTCGTGCGGTCACGGTGCGCGGCGCTTCAGAACCCGACGGCCTGACCGTCGCGGCGTCCGTCCGACCCCGCGATGTAGCTGCCGTTGTCCTGGCGCACGATGAGTTGCGCCGAACCGAATTCCAGGCTGCTGGCGGGCTGCAGGTCCAGCGGATGCCCCCAGCCGCGCAGCGCGTCCACCGTGGCCTGCGGCACATGGGATTCGAGCATGACGGTGTCGCCCTTTTCGATCCGGAAGCGCGGCGCGTCGCTGGCCGCCTGCGGATTGCGGCCCAGGTCCACCAGCTGGCGCATCACCTGCACGTGGCCTTGCGCCTGCATGTTGCCGCCCATCACGCCGAAGCTGCACCACGGCTTGCCCGCGCGCGTGATGAAGCCGGGGATGATGGTGTGCAGCGGGCGCTTGCGGGGGGCCACCTGGTTGCGGTGCCCGGGCGCGAGCGAAAAGCCGCGGCCCCGGTTGTGCAGCGACACGCCCAGATCCGGCACGACCACGCCCGAGCCAAAGCCATGGTAGTTGGACTGGATGAAGGACACCTGGGTGCCGCCGGCGTCGGCCGTGGTCAGGTAGACCGTGCCACCCTGGCCGGGCGCACCCGCGCCGGGCCGGGCACTGGTGCCGCGTCGGATCAGGGCGGCGCGGCGGCGCAGGTAGTCCGGATCCAGCAATTGTTGGGTCAATTCGCCCATGTGGTCGGCATCGGCCACGTGCGCATGCAGGTCCGCGAAGGCCAGCTTCATGGCTTCGATCGGGTCATGGAACAGGCTGGCGGGGTCATCGGCGCGCGGCGGCTCCAGGTGATCCAGCATGCCCAGCGCCATCAGTGCGGCGATGCCCTGGCCGTTGGGCGGGATCTCATGCAGGACGTAGTCGCCGCGATAGCGCATGCCGATGGGCTCGACCCAGTCGCAGGTGTGCGATGCCAGGTCCTCGCGGGTCAGCACGCCACCCGTGTCGCGGGCATAGGCTGCCAGGCGCTCGGCGATCTCGCCGTGATAGAAGTCTTCCCCGTGGCTCTCGGCGATGCGGCGCAGCGTGCGCGCCTGCGCGGGATAGCGCCAGATGTCGCCGGCGGCGGGCGCCTTGCCGTCGATCAGGAAGGCTTCGGCAAAGCCCGGCTGATCGCGCAGCTTCACGGCCTGGGTGGCCCACTGGCGCGCAATGGTGGGCGACACCGGAAAGCCTTCCTCGGCGTAGGCGATGGCGGGCTCGAAGAGCTGCGCGAAGGGCAGCTTGCCGAAGCGTCGCGACAGCGTGGCCCAGCCCGAGACCTGGCCAGGCACCGTCACGGTCCCCCAGCCCAGGTCCGGCATCTGCGCCTGGCCGGCGAAGTAGTCCGGGGTCCAGGCGGCAGGGGCGCGGCCCGATGCGTTCAGGCCGTGCAGTTCGCCCTCGTGCCAGACCAGCACGAAGTTGTCGCCGCCGATGCCGTTCATCACGGGCTCGACCACGGTCAGCGCGATGGCGCTGGCCAGTGCCGCGTCCACCGCGTTGCCACCGGCCAGCAGCATGCGCAGCCCGGCCTGGGCGGCCAGCGGCTGGCTCGTGCTGACGATGTTGCGCGCCAGCACCGGCTGGCGTCGCGTCTCGGTGGGCAGCGTCCAGAAGTCGTCGGAATGGGCCATGGAGTCTCCTCTTCATCAAATGGCAAGAAGGGTAGTGACCTCGCAGCCACTACCCCGGATGTTCACGTGCGCGTCGCTCAGTTCTGCTTCACGCCGGATTGTTCGATCAATGCCTGGGTGCGGGGGCGCTCGGCCTCGATGAGGCTTTCGAACGCGGCCAGGTCGGCCGGCAGGATCTCGGCACCGGTCTTGGCCAGCTGGGCCTGGAACTCCGGGTCCTTCACGATCTTCTGCACGGCGGCGGACAGCTTTTCGATGACCTCGGGCGGCGTGCCGCCGGGTGCCACCAGACCATACCAGGGCGCGATGTCAAAGCCAGGGTAGCCCTGTTCGGCCACCGTCGGGATGTCCGGTGCCATCTCGGAGCGCTCGGCCGTGGAGATCGCCAGGGCGTTGAGCGCGCCGGCGCTGATCTGCGGCAACGCCGTCATGATGGTATCGAAGTACATCGACACCTGCCCGCCGCGCAGGGCGGGAATGGCTTCGCCCGCGCCCTTGTAGGGCACGTGCAGCAGATCGATGCCGGCCTGCTGCTTCAGCAGCTCGCCCGCCAGGTGCGAGGTCGTGCCCGTGCCGAAGGACGCATAGCTGAGCTTGCCCGGGTTCTCCTTGGCATAGGCGACCATCTCCTGCAGCGTCTTGAACGGCATCGCCGGGCTGGACAGCAGCACGTTGGGCGTCTGGGCGACCAGGGCGATCTTCTCGAAGGACTCGGGGTCGTAGCTCAGGTTGGGCATCATGAGCGCGTTGGTCACCATGGATGCCGGACCCGACATCAGCAGGGTGTAACCATCGGGCTTGGCGCGCGCCACCTGGGTGCTGCCGATGGCGGCGGCCGCGCCGGGACGGTTCTCCACCACGACGCTCTGGTTCAGTTCGCGGCCCAGCGCGCTGCCCAGCTGGCGGCTGATCAGGTCGGTGGCGGAGCCCGCCTGGAAGGGCACGACGATCTGGATGGGGCGTTGCGGCCAGTCGGATTCGGCGGCGAGGGCCGGGGCGAGGGCCGTCACGCCAGTGGCCAGGAGCAGGGCGGAGGAAACGCGGGAAAGGGTCACGGGATGTCCTTGTCGTCTTGCGGGTGGAGGAGGGACCGCTCTGCGGCGGTTCGCACTACGGATTCGGGCGGGCGGCGAGGTGCGCCCGGGCGCCGGCGCGGCGCCGCGAGTCGCTATTCGCGCTGCTGCACGGCCTGCTGCTGCTGTTGCTGCTGCAGAAAGCCCAGGATCAGGGGCACCGTGCCCTCGATGTGGCTGTTCAGCGTGTGCTCCGCGAGCCGGCTGTCGCGCGACTTCAGCACGGTGATCAGCTGCTCGTGGGCGGCGCGCGGCGTGCGCGGCTTGTCGCGGTGCTGCAGCCAGATGCGCATGTAGGGATCCAGCAGCGCATACAGCGAGCCGATCTGCGCGCTCAGGCGCGGGCGCTCGGCCGCCGTGACGATCGTGGCGTGGAACTGGCGGTGGCGCTCCAGCCAGTCCTGCGAGTTCTGCTCGCACGCTTCCATGTCCTCCAGCAGGCGCTCCAGGGTCACGATCTGCCGATCCGTGACCTTGGGGGCCGCCAGACGAATGGCCAGGCCTTCGAGGGCGCTGCGCATCTCGAAGATCTCGCGCATGTCCTCGATGTTCAGGCGGGTCACGATGGCGCCGCGGTTGGGGCGGATCGCCACCAGGCCGGCCACCGACAGCCGGCGCAGCGCCTCGCGCACCGGCATGCGGCTCATGTCCAGCAACTGCGCGACGTCTTCCGTGACGATGCGGGTGCCGGGGGCCAGCTGGCCCGAGCAGATCGCCTGGTGCAGATAGTCGTAGGCCTGCTGCTCGGCACTGACGGGCGCGACAGCCGACACGAGGGTCAAGGGCGTTTTCATCATGATTGGATAATTGGATCCAATTGGTATGAGGTCGACTGTACGTGGATTTTCCCGGCCTGACCACTGCCGAAAGGGCACCAGGGCGATGCCGTACCGGCAACGGAAAGGACCCATGCCAGGCTGGCGCCGCGGGCGGTCGCCGCGCGATGATTTACTATCCCGCGATATGTCGTCTCCCCTTGATCCCATCGCGGCCATCGCGACTGCCCCCGGGCGCGGCGGCATCGGCGTCGTGCGCGTCTCCGGGCGCGACGTCGTCCCGCTCATCGCCGCCGTGCTCGGCCGCGACACCCTGACCCCCCGTCACGCCCACTTCCTGCCCTTTCGGGACGCCGAGGGCGAGCCCATCGACGAAGGCATCGCGCTGTACTTCCCCGCGCCGCATTCCTACACGGGCGAGACGGTGTTGGAGCTGCAGGGCCACGGCGGCCCCGTCGTGCTGCGCAGACTGCTTGCGCGCTGCCTGCAGGCGGGGCAGGCCATGGGCCTGCGTCTGGCCGAGCCGGGCGAGTTCACCCAGCGCGCCTTTCTGAACGACCGGCTGGACCTCGCGCAGGCCGAGGCCGTGGCGGACCTCATCGACGCGGCCAGCGAGGCCGCGGCACGCGGCGCGGCGGCCTCGCTGCGCGGCGCGTTTTCACAGGCCGTCACGGGCCTGGCCGAGCGCATCGTCAACCTGCGCATGCTGGTCGAAGCCACCCTGGACTTCCCCGAGGAAGAAATCGACTTCCTGGAAAAATACGACGCCCGGCCCCGCCTGGACGCCATCCGCCAGGAGCTGTCCCGGCTCACGGCCCAGGCGCGCCAGGGCGCCATCCTGCGCGAAGGCCTGCACGTCGTGCTGGCCGGCGTGCCCAACGTGGGCAAGTCCAGCCTGCTCAATGCCCTGGCGGGCTTCGAGGCCGCCATCGTCACACCGGTGGCGGGCACCACGCGCGACAAGGTCGTGCAGGAACTGGCCATCGACGGCGTGCCGCTGCACGTGGTCGACACCGCCGGCCTGCGGGAGACGGACGATGAAGTCGAGCGCATCGGCATCCAGCGCACGTGGGAAGAGATCGGCCGCGCCGACGCGGTGATCCACCTGCGCGACGCCCGCGCGCCGCACGACGATCAGTCGCTGGGCGGCGAGCTCGCCAGTCGCCTGCCGCGCGGCGTGCCCGTGCTGGAGGTGTTCAACAAGGTCGACCTGGCGGGGGCGGTGTCGGACGGGGTCGGCAAGGACGTGGCTGCGCCCGGGTCGGACGCGTCCAGGCAGGCGGACCTCGCCAAGCCCGCGCCGGCATCCGCACCGCCGCGCGAAGCCAGCGCGGCCGACGTGTCTGCCCACGACGTGTCTGCCCCCAACGTGTCTGCCCCCGACATGCCGGCCGCCGACCCCACGCCCGCCCAGGCCCTGCGCGTTTCCGCGCGCACCGGCGAAGGCCTGGATCAGCTGCGCGCCGAACTGCTGCGCATTGCCGGCTGGCAGCCGGCAGCCGAAACACCCTACCTGGCCCGCGAGCGCCACCTGACGGCCCTGGCCGCTGCCGACGCGCACCTGGAGATGGCTGCCCTGCATGCCGCGCAGGACGACCGCGTGCTCGACCTCTTTGCCGAAGAACTGCGGCTCGCGCATGATCGGCTGTGCGAGATCACGGGTGAGTTCGGCAGCGACGACCTGCTGGGGGTGATCTTCTCGCGGTTCTGCATCGGCAAGTGAGGTCCTGCCAGTCAGGCCGTCGCCACGGCGTGACCGATGCGCTGCCCGGTGACGCGGCGGCGTCGGGGGCCGGGGCGGCGCGTGGGATACTCGCGACTTGACGACCCCGGCCAGCCGACGACGCGGCCTGGCCGGCCACGGAGAAGCCATGAAAGCCATCCTGTTCGACGTCTTCGGCACCATCGTGGACTGGCGCTCCAGTCTGATCGCGCAGTTCCGGGCCTTGTCGGCCGAGCTGGGCCGCGAGCTGCCTGGCGAGGCGCTGGCCGATGCGTGGCGCGCGCATTACGCGCCCTCGATGGACCGGGTGCGCACGGGCGCGCAAGCCTGGACGGTGCTCGATGACCTGCATCGGGCCGGTCTGGACGTGCTGCTCGCGCAGTACGGCATCGTGCTGGATGCGGCCCAGGCCGCGCGCGTGAACCGGTTCTGGCATCGCCTGGATCCCTGGCCGGACACCGTGGCGGGGCTGCACGCACTCAAGCAGCACGTCCCGATCGGGACGCTGACCAACGGCAACATCGCGCTGATGGTGGATGTGGCGCGTCACGGGGGCCTGCCGTGGGACGTGCTGTTCTGCGCGGATCTGTTCCAACATTACAAGCCGGATCCGCAGGTCTATCTGGGCGCCTGCCGGTTGCTGGGACTGCCCCCGGGCGAGGTCATGCTGTGCGCGGCGCATAACGATGACCTGCATGCCGCGCGGGCGCTGGGGTTGAAGACGGCGTTCATCGCGCGACCCACGGAATATGGCCCGGGGCAGCGGAAGGACCTCGCCGCCGAGTCCGATTGGGACGTGGTGGCTGACGATCTGGTGGACCTGAGCCGCAAGCTGTTTGCCTAGGGGCGGTTGCGTGCGCGCCGCCTGGGGTCGTCGGGGCGTGCATTCCGGCTGGCGTCGTTGCGGCGGTTCCCCGCGCGGTGGCGCCCCATCCCCAGCGGGCCCGGGTGGCCTGAAACGCCTCTGCCGTCCAGACTCTCCGTTCGCCCGGTCCGGCGGCATCCCCGATAATGTCGGCTTCTTCATCGAATCATCAGGGAGCGTCACGTCATGGATCTGGGAATCGCAGGCCGTTGGGCCATCGTGTGTGCAGCCAGCAAGGGCCTGGGCAAGGGGTGCGCCCAGGCGCTGGCGGCCGAGGGCGTGAACCTCGTCATCAATGCGCGCGGCGAGGACGCCCTGAGCGCGACGGCGCAATCGCTGCGTGCCCTGAATCCCGCCATCGACGTGCGGGTGGTGCCGGGCGACGTCGCCGAGGAATCGGTGCGCGAGGCCTTGCTGGCGGCATGTCCGCAGGTGGACATCCTCGTCAACAACGCCGGCGGGCCGCCGCCCGGGGACTTTCGCGACTGGGACGAGGCGGCCTGGCTGGCCGCGGTGCGCGCCAACATGCTGACGCCCATCGAGCTGATGCGGCGCACGGTGGACGGCATGGCCGAGCGCGGCTTCGGGCGCGTGGTCAACATCACGTCGGGCGCGGTCAAGGCGCCCATCGATATCCTGGGCCTGTCCAACGGTGCGCGCAGCGGGTTGACCGGATTCGTGGCGGGCCTCGCGCGCCAGCCGCAACTCGCGTCGCGCAACGTGACGATCAACAATCTGCTGCCCGGCGCCTTCGACACCGATCGTCTGCGCAAAACCATGGAAGGCACGTCCGCCAAGACGGGCAAGGCGGTGGCCGAGCTCGAGTCCTCGCGTCAACAGGGCATCCCGGCCCGTCGCTTCGGCAACGCGGAAGAGTTCGGCGCGATGTGCGCCTTCCTGTGCAGCGCGCACGCGGGTTACCTGACGGGCCAGAACGTCCTGCTCGACGGCGGGGCGTACCCCGGCACGTTTTAAGTCGATGCGGGCGGCGCCCGTCTGGCCGGCGTCGCGCCTGGCCGCACCGATGACATCGGCCTGGCAGGCCGGACGCGCCGCGGTGCGCTAGCCAGCCTGCGTCGTGGCCTTGGCAACCTCGGAGCCACCCAGCCAGCGCAGGGTGGTGGACGCCGCCAGGTCGCCCGGCAGCAGATACCGGCCTTCCAGCAGGGGCAGGGCCAGCTCGGTGAACTTCACGCCCAGGTCCACGCCCGCCTTTTTCCAGGCGCCCCAGATCAGCTCGGTGCAATACGTGCCGGCGGGGTCGCCCAGGCGGAACGGGTCGCCGATGCGGGCAATGGCTGCCGTGACGGCCGCGCTGCGCTGGTCGGGGTGGGCGGTGACGCCGTAGACGGCGTGCAGGCGGGCTCGCGCAGGGTCCAGGTAGAAGCTCAGATCGTCGATGACCACGCCGGCTGCGCGGCCGGGGACTTCGGGCGGCGTGGCGTGGATGATCTTCCAGTTGCCGGGGCTGCCGATCAGCATGCCCACATGGGTGTACGGGCCGCCGTCCACATGCATGACGGCGTCGCTGAAGTGCTCCGTGCCCTGCCGGAACACCAGATCCCCGGCGCGTGCCCCGGGCGGCAGCAGCACGTCCGTGGGCGCTTCGGCCAGTTCATCTTCCAGGGCCAGGGCAACCGGCGGACGATGCGCGGTGACGCGCCGGATGGCCTGGGTCACCGACCCCACGGGCGCGGCGCGCGCCGCGATTGGCGGCTGCACACGGTCTGCGGTCTCGGCAGGGACCAAGCCCTGCAGGAAGGTCGGTGATGCCTTGCCCGGGGCGTGCCCGGCGAGCGTCGTGCCGGGCACGGCCAGGGCAAATGCCATGGCCAGGAGAACCGCCGCGCGCCCCTTCATCGCCTGAGCTCGATCTTCCAGTCCGCATCCTGCCTGACCAGGCGATGCGTCTGCGTGCGCACCTGGCCATTGCGAAAGCGCAGCTCGGCGCGCACCGACGCGTGCTCGCGGTCGTGCTGTTGGCGATCGAGGATCTCCACTCCCGACAGGCCGCCGTTGAGCTTGATGCGGTCATGCATTTCGCTGGCGATGATGCGCACCTTGCCCTTGGCGGTCAGCGCCTCGCCGGCCGGCAGGCCGGCCAGCGCCAGGTGCTGCATGGCCGATTCCAGGTCGCCCTGGGCGACTTCCCCATAGAAGGCTGCCACGGTCGCCTCCGGTTTGCGTTCCGTGCAGGAAGCCAGTATCGCGATGTATCCAAGGACGAAGGCAGCGATCAGGTGACGAGGTGAAGCCATGGCGCGCGAACCCGGTGGAGAATGTGCCGGATGATAGACATTCCTATTTGAGGTGCGCACGCAAAGTGAATCCATTTGTATCTGCGTTTGCGTATGACGCAATCGAATGTGGGCTCAATTGCTGCGCGCCCGGCGGGAGCGCCGTGCAGGGCGGTGCTGTAGCCCGACGGTATGTTCCGCCCCGGGACCCGCTCGCGTCGAGCAGCACCAGGAAACTGCATGCTGCGCAAATCGTGGTGGGCCGCCGGACGCATGGCCTGGAGCCCTCTGTTGTCCGGATGCCGCGGATTGGCCGATGCGCAGCGTCGCGGGGGGCACTGGACGCCAGCTGGCCCGATCAGCGCAGCACGATGCCTTCGGACACGGGCGTGGCGCTGACGCGGGAGCCGATGCGCTCGCGGGTTGCCTGCGGCGAGGCGCACGAGCACCCGGGCTGCCGGGACGAGGGCGGCACGGTGCCGCGCGTTCGCGACGAGACCGTCAGAGACGCGCCCGCACGCCCGGCAAGGGTTGACGCGAGGCCCGGTGAGGCCGGGCGCGCGCCCGCGCGGATCTGTCGGCGCGACAGGCCGTGTCAGCCGGCATGCTGCGGATGCAGGAAGCACTCGCGGGCATGGTCGTTGACGATGCCCACCGCCTGCATCCAGGCGTACACGATGACCGGGCCCACGAACTTGAAGCCGCGCTGCTTCAGTGCCTTGGACACCGTCTCGGACAGGGGCGTGCTGGCGGGCAGGGTGACGCCATCGCCCATCAGCGTCTTGCCGTCGGTGAACTGCCAGCAGAAGGCAGAGAAATCCTCACCCCGCTCGGCCATGTCGAGATAGGCCTGCGCCCCGCGGATCGTGGCCTCGATCTTCGCGCGCGAGCGGATGATGCCGGGGTTGGCCAGCAGGCGCTGGACGTCGTTCTCGTCAAAGCGTGCGACGAGGGCGGGCTCGAAGCCCGCGAAGGCCTCCCGAAAGGCGTCGCGCTTGCGCAGCACGGTCACCCAGGCCAGGCCGGCCTGGAATCCATCGAGCATCAGCTTTTCCCAGAGCGCGCGGCTGTCGTGTTCGGGCACGCCCCATTCGTGGTCGTGGTAGGCCTGCATCAGGGCGGTGTTGCCCGCCCAGCGGCAACGGCAGGGCTCGGCGGCATCGGACATGAATGTTCCTGCGAAGTCGTCAATGCACCCCACGATACCGCAGCCCGCGCACGGCTCCCATGCGTGCCGCCACGCAGATCCGCGTTTGCGGTTATGGTCGAGTGTCTGTCTTTCGATCAGGAAATGTCTGCATGACCGATATCGTGAACGACGTCGAACACCGCGCCAACGAGAGCCGCTTCGTGATCGCCCTGGATGGGCAGCTCGCCCATGCCGACTACACCGTGACGCCCGGGGTCATCACCTTCACCCACACCATCGTGCCGCAAGCCCTGCAAGGCCAGGGCCTGGGGACCCGGCTCGTCATCGCGGGTCTGGACTACGCGCGCTCGCAGGGCCTGCGCGTCATCCCGCGCTGTGCCATGTTTGCCGGCTACATGCGCAAGCATCCCGAGTCGCAGGAACTGCTGGCGCCCGAAGGGCGGCCGTTCATCGACTGAGGCGTCGTGCGGCTCAGGCCGCGAGCGGCGCCACCGACGCGCCCTGGATGTCGTGGCGCACCAGGGCCTGGGCGACGGCGTCGTTGGCCTTGAGCGATTCCACGAACGCGCGCAGATAGGTGGCTGCGGCCTCGCCGCGCGCCTTGGGCACGCCCATCGCCTGCTCGATGACCATGAAGCGGCCGGGCAGCAGGCGCAGGCCGCCCAGGCGCTGCGCGTCGGCCTCGAGCTGCTGCTTGACGCCCGCGGCCACCTCGAGCTGCTGCTCGAGGAAGGTGTCGACCACCGTGGGCGAGGTGGGGGCACGCACGATCTCGGCTTGCTGCAGGTGGCGCGTCAGAAAGAGGTCATAGGCGCTGGCCTTGCCCACCGTCACGCGCGTGCCGGCACGATCCACGTCATCGTTGTCTTGCAGCGGCGAGTCTTGCGCCACCAGGTACGCGCCCTCGATCAGCACATAGGGCGCGGTGAAGGCAATGTTGGCACCGCGCACCGGGTCGATGGCGAAAAAGCCCACATCCGCCTGGCCGGATTCGACGGCCTGCACCGACTTGCCCGCCGCATCCACCACGACCAGGTCCAGCGGCACGCCCAGGCGGGCGGCCAGCGCACGCGCGATGTCCACCGACACCCCGCCAGCGGACCCTGTGTCGCGATCGACGTGGGCGAGGATCGGGTTGCCGGTGTTGATGGCGGCGCGCAGCGTGCCGGTGGGCGCGAAGGCGGCGACGAGGTCGGGAGAAGAGGTCATGCGGGGCTCCAGTGGGAGGGCGTCACGGCGTGGTCTGCAGCAGCGGCGTGATCTGGCCCAGGTTGTTCAAGGTGGCCGTCAGGTGCCGGCGCATGGCATCGGACGCCTCGACATTGCGTTCGCGCTCCAGCAGGTCCAGCACCTCCAGGTGCTGCTCGCAATGCTGGCGATAGCGCCGACGGTCACGCATGGACCGGTACGAAAGCAGGCGGCGAACCCGGTTCACGCGTTTGACGGTGTCGATGAAGTAGGGGTTGCCCGAGGCTTCCACCAGCGACTCGTGAAAGTGCACGCCACGCTCGTGCAGCTGGTCCGCGGTGTCCGTGTCGATGCCGCCGTCCAGCAGATGGCGTTCGGCGGCGCGACACCGCTCGATCACCGCGGGGGCCAGGCGATAGCCCGGCTCGAGCAGGGCCGCGGGCTCCAGCGCCAGGCGCAGCCGATAGGACTGCAACAGGCTGTCGGGCGTGGTCATCATGCTGGAGAACTCCCAGCCGTAGCCCGGTCGGCGCTGCGCCCAGCCTTCGGCGGCGATGCGGCCCAGCATGGCCTTGAGCTGCGTGCTGGTCAGGCCATAGCGCGCGCGCATCAGCGATTCCGTGAAGGACGGCGGCAGTTCACCGCGCAGCAGATCGTCGGCCACCCGGAAGTACGCCGCGGTGACGGCGTCCGTCTCGTCCAGGCCTTGTGCTGCGGCGACATCGTCGGGCAGCTCGGCCAGGTCCTTCGCGAGGAAGTACCCGCGATGCCGCACGCGGGTGAGCAGACCCGCATCATGCAGGTGCTCCAGGGCTTCGTTCACCGGCGAGCGCGAGACGCGCAGCCGGTCTGCCAGCATCTGGGCGGGCAGGTGGTCGCCCGGCTGCAGGCGGCTTTCGCGCAGCAGCGCGATGAGGGGCGAGACGATCGAGGACTGCGGTTTCATGTTCCGCACTGTAGCGGAGAATCAGCCGGGATCCGCAGCCTGCAACCGGGTCTGCGCCAGGATCGCGGGGATGACCCCGCCCTGGCGCAGCAGCGCGCACTCCAGTCGCGTCTGCACGGCGGCCTGGGCGGCGAACGCGTGTACGCGTCCGTCCGCATACAGGATGCGCACGGGCACGGCCACCCGCGGGGCCAGGGCGTCGGCCGGCGCCTCGATGGCGATGCGATCGCCGGGTTGCAGCGCCAGCGCATCCGGGCCGAGGCCCGCGGGCAGGACCAGCGGCAGGATGCCCATGCCGATCAGGTTGGAGCGATGGATGCGCTCGAAGCTCAGCGCCAGCACGGCACGGATGCCCAGCAGGCGTTGCCCCTTGGCGGCCCAGTCGCGCGAGGACCCCGTGCCATAGCGCTCGCCCGCGACCAGGACCACCGGGGTGGCCGATTCGGCATAGCGTTGCGCGGCCTCCCAGAGCGGCAGGATCTCGCCGGAGGGCGCGTGGCGTGTGTGGGCGACGGGCGCGTCGGGCGCGAGCCGGTTCACCAGCGTGCGGCTGTGGAAGGCCGCGCGCAGCATCACTTCCCAATTGCCGCGGCGCGAGGCGAACACGTTCAGGTCGTGGCGATCATCGCCGCGCGCGACCAGGTAGTCCGCAACCAGGCTGTCCGGCGGGATGGCGCTGGCGGGCGAGATGTGGTCGGTCGTGATGTCGTCACCCACCACCAGCAGCGGGTGGGCCACATAGGTGCCGAGTTGCGACGCCTGGCTGGCGTCGGCGAACGGGGGGCGGCGCAGGGTGGTGGAGGCGGGGTCCCAGGGAAAGCAGTCGCCCACCGGCGCCTGCAGCGCGGACCAGCCCGGGTTGGCGCTGGCGATGCGAAAGGCCCTGCCGAAGTCATCGGGCACCACGGCATGGCGCACGATCCGCTCGACGTCGTCACGCTCGGGCCAGATGTCGGCCAGATGGATGGGCGTGCCGTCCGCGGCATGCCCGATGGGCTCGACATCCAGCCGGCGGGTGGCGTCGCCGGCCAGCGCATAGGCCACCACCAGGGGCGGCGAGGCGAGCAGGCCCAGGTCCAGGTCCGGATGGATGCGCCCGGCAAAGTTGCGGTTGCCCGACAGGACAGCCACCGGGCGGATCGTGCCGGCGCGGGCCGCCTCGGCGATCACCGGCGGCAGCGGGCCAGAGTTGCCGATACAGGTGGTGCAGCCCTGCCCGACGATGGCGAATCCCAGGGCGGTGAGGTCGTCCAGCAGGCCGGCGCGGGCCAGGTAATCCGCCGCGGCCGGCGAGCCGGGCGCAAGCGAAGTCTTGACCCACGCGGGCACCTGGAGCCCACGCTGGCGGGCCGCGCGCGCGAGCAGGCCGGCGGCGATGAGCAGGGCCGGATCGGAGGTGTTGGTGCAGCTGGTGATGGCGGCCATGGCGACCGGAAAGCGCGGCAGGGTTGACGTGCCCGTCATTGACGGGACATTCGTCGGCTGCGCGTCCTGGCTGCCGCCGCCCGCATCCAGAGCGCGCAGGGCAGCCGGCACCGCATCCAGGTTCATCAGGTCCTGCGGGCGGCGCGGCCCGGCCACGTGCCAGCCGATGGCATCCAGCGCCACGGTGATCGTGCGGGTGAAGCGGGGCTCGGCCGCCGGGTCGAACCACAGGCCCACGCGCTGCAGGTAGGTGCGCACCTGGTCGGTGTGCGCCCGGGTCCGGCCGGTGGCGAGCAGGTAGTCCAGCGTGCGCTCGTCCACGGGGAAGAACCCCGTGGTTGCGCCGTATTCGGGGGCCATGTTGGCCACCACCGCGCGCTCGCCGGCGTTGAGGCTCGCCACGCCAGGCCCGAAGAATTCCACGAACTCCCCGGCCACGCCCAGCTGGCGCAGCCGCTGCGTGACGGTCAGCGCGAGGTCGGTGGCGGTGGTGCCGGGGCGCAGCGCGCCCGTCAGCCGCACGCCGATCACGTCCGGGATGCGCAGCATGGTCGGCATGCCGAACATCACCGTCTGCGCCTCCAGTCCGCCCACGCCCCAGCCCAGCACGCCGATGCCGTTGATCATCGGCGTGTGGCTGTCGGTGCCCAGCATCATGTCCGGCACCAGCCAGTCGGCACCGTCCACCCGCACCTGGCGCACGACACTGGCCAGCTGCTCGAGGTTGATGGTGTGCATGATGCCGGTGCCCGGCGGGTGGATGCGCACGTCGGTCAGCGCACCGGACGCCCAGCGCAGGAAGCGATAGCGCTCCTGGTTGCGGCGCAGCTCATGGGCCAGGTTCAGCGCCGCGGCATCCGCCCGCCCATAGGCCTCCACGGCCAGGGAATGGTCCACCGACACGTCCACCTGCAGGCCCGGGTTGAGCCGGGCAGGGTCCACGCCGGTCTCGGCCAGCGCGTCGCGCATCGCCGCGATGTCGACCAGCGCCGGCGTGCTCGTCGTGTCGTGCATCAGCAGACGTCCGGGCTGGAAGGCGATCTCGGCCTCGCTGGTGCCGGTGTCCAGCCAGTCGAACACGGCTGCGATCGCGCTGCCGCGCTCGTCGCCCGCCATGTGCCGCGCGGCATTCTCCAGCAGCAGGCGAAGCACGACGGGCAGGCGCGCCAGCCGATCGCCCGCCAGCGCCGGCAGATCGATGACGCGAAAGGCTTGGTCACGCAGCACGAGGTCGGCGGTGACGACGGATCGAGTGTTTTCCATGACTGGCATTATTGCATTTCTATGCATTAAAATTCAATCCAGACGGCGAGCAATCCAGCCGCCAACCTGGAAGGAGACATCCATGCCCCCCCTGCATCACCGCATCCGTACGGCACTTGCGCTGGCCTTCACCCTGGGCGCGGCCTGCGCCGCCCATGCCCAGACCTATCCCGAGCGGCCGGTCACGCTCGTCGTGCCGTTCTCGGCCGGCGGTGGCGTGGACGCCGTGGGCCGCCTGCTGGCCGAAAAACTGCGCGATACACTGGGCCAGAGCGTGGTGGTCGAGAACAAGGGGGGCGCAAGCGGCATGCTGGGCGCGAACTACGTGGCCCGGGCCAAGCCGGACGGCTACACGCTGCTGCTGGGCTCGGCGGGGGAAACCGCCATCAACGCCTTCGTGCAGGGTCCGGCCATGCTGTACGACCCGCGCAAGGATCTGGCGCCGGTCACGCTCGTGGCGCGTGTGCCCAACGTCCTGGTGGTGGGGCCCTCGGTCAAGGCGACCAACCTGGCCGAGCTCGTCGCCTATGGCAAGGCCAACCCCGGCAAGCTCACCTACGCCAGCAGCGGCGTGGGCAATCCCCAGCACCTGAACGGCGAGCTCCTGAGCAAGCTCGGTGGCGTATCCATGGTGCACGTGCCGTACAAGGGCGCATCGGGCCAGCTGGCCGACGTGGCAAGCGGCAGCGTGGACATGACCTTCGTGAGCTATGCCGGGGCCGCGCCCTTCATCCAGGGCCAGCGGGTGCGACCGCTGGCGGTGACCTCCGCCGGGCGCACCTCGTTTGCACCGGACATTCCCGCGGTGGCGGAAACGCCGGGCCTGGCCGACTATCGCCTGGAGAACTGGTTCGGCCTGTTCGTGCCGGCAGGCACTCCCGAGCCCGTGATCGCGCGTCTGCACGAAGCCGTCAGCGCCGCGCTGCAGGACCCGGCGCTGTCCACGCGCCTGCGCGAGCAGGGGGGTGAGCCCTCGCCGCTGTCGCCCGCCGAGTTTGCCCGCTTCATCGACCAGGAAAGCGTGCAGTACAAGGCCATCGTCGAACAGGCCGGCATCACGGCACAGTGAACGCAAGGAGACGGTGATGACTCAGGCCAGGGCAAGCGGCAGGTTCGTCTACATCGGCTGTCGCACCACGCGCGAGCGCCACGCCCGTGGACGCGGCATCGGTGTGTTCGCCATGGATGACGCGACCGGGGCGCTCACGCCCGTGCAGGTGGTGGAAGGCCTGGTCAACCCGTCCTTCCTGACGCTGGCCGCCGATGGCCGCCACCTGTACACCGTGCATGGCGACCGCAGCGAAGCCACTGCCTTCCGGGTGCAGGCGGATGGCCGGCTGCAGGTGCTGCGCACGACCGATACGGGCGGGCGCAACCCCGTGCATCTGGCGCTGGACGCCGAGGGGCGCCATCTGGTCGTCGCCAACCATCTGAGCTCCAACGTCGTCGTCATGCCGGTGCTGGCCGATGGCACGCTGGGCGCACCCACGCAGGTGGTCGAGCTGACCGGCGAGCCCGGCCCGCACCGCATCGAGCAACCGTTCGCCAAGCCCCACCAGGTGGTGTTCGACCGCAGCGGGCGCCACCTTGCCGTGCCTGACAAAGGTCTGGACAAAGTCTTCGTCTATGCGATGATCGACGGCCGGCTGACGCCGGCAACGGTGCCCTGGACGGCCAGCCGCGAGGGCGCCGGGCCGCGCCACGCGGTGTTCCACCCGCAGGGCGAGCATGCCTATGCCGTCAACGAGCTGGATTCCACCGTGACGGCCTACCGGGTGGCGGCGGCGACCGGGGCGTGGACGCCGATCCAGGTATCACCGACCCTGGACGCGCGCTTCACCGGCAACAGCCGGGCCGCGGCCATCGTCATGGATTCGGCGGGCCGCTTCGTGTATGCCTCCAACCGCGGCAGCGACAGCATCGCGGTGTTCGCGGTGCAGGCCGACGGCACGCTGGGCGCGCCCCGGCACGTGGCCAGCGGCGGGCGCACCCCGCGCTGTCTGGCGATGGCGCCGGGGGACCGCTGGCTGTATGCCCTGAACGAGGACAGCGACACCGTGGTCGTCTTTGCCATCGACGCCGACAGCGGCGTGCCCGTGGCGACCGGGCACGTGACGGCGTTCGAAAGCCCGGTGTGCCTGGTCTTTTCGCCCGACGTTCAGCGCGCCGTGCCCTCGAGATAGCTCAGCGCCGCGCTGGACAGGGCGCGCGTGCCCACCTTCATCGCCCCTTCGTCGATGACGAACTCGGGCGAGTGGTTGGGCGCACCGCGCTTGTCGCCATTCGGTGACGCATGCAGGAACCAGAAGGCCACGGGAATGCCCGTGGAGCCGAAGGCGCCGAAGTCTTCGGATCCCATGCTGGGCAGCTGCTCGCGCACGTTGGCTTCGCCGGCTGCCGTGTGCAGCGCGCTGACGATGCTGCGGGTGGTGGCCGGGTCGTTGACCAGCTGGCCATAGCCCCCGCCCGTGTCGATCTTCACCTCGGCCGTCACGCCATGGCTGGCCGCGATATGTTCCGCCTTTCTGCGGATCTGCTCGTGGGCGACCTTCTGGTTCTGTTCGGACAGGGCGCGCACCGAGCCTGCGATCTCGGCCGTCTCGGGCAGGATGTTGAAGCGATTGCCGGCCTGCAGCATGCCGACCGTCACCACGGTGGCGCCGCCTTCGATCGTCGGGTTGGTCTGGTGGCTGACGATGTTCTGCAGCGCGCTGGCCGTGTCGGCCGCGGCCAGCAGCGGCGAGCTCGCGGCCCAGGGGCTCGAGCCGTGGCCGCCCTTGCCGGTGAGCTTGATGTTGAAGACGTCGATGCTGGCCAGGAAGGCGCCGGGGCGATAGGTGATGGCGCCGCTGCGGCCCTGCGCACTGATGTGCTGGCCGAACACCACGTCCACCTTGGGGTTGTCGAGCACGCCGGCCTCGACCATGGCCAGCGCGCCGCTCGGGCGTTCCGCACCCGGGCCGATCTCTTCGGCCGGCTGGAACAGGAAGACCACCGTCCCGGGCAGATCCGCCTGCACGGCGGACAGGGCCTGCGCCGCGCCCAGCAGCATGGCGACGTGGGCGTCATGTCCGCAGGCATGCGACACGGGGACTTCCTTGCCTTGCCACGTGCCCTTGGCCGTGGAGGCGAAGGACAGGCCGGAGCGTTCCTGCACCGGCAGGGCGTCCATGTCGGCTCGCAGGGCCACCACCGGGCCCGGCTTGCCCCCGCGCAGCACGGCCTTGACGCCGGTGGAGGCAATGCCGGTCTGCACTTCGATGCCCGGCATGGCGCGCAGCGCGTCGGCCACGTAGGCCGCCGTCTTTTCTTCCTGGTAGGCAAGTTCCGGGTGCTGATGCACGTGCCGGCGCCATGCGATCACCTGCGCTTCGCCCGCATCGACCTGGGCCAGGACGCGATCGGAGAGGGACGAGGACGCCGGGGCGGCCGGGCCGGTGGCCGGCGTTGCCGCAGACGCTGCGGCAGGTGTTGCAGCAGAGGGCGCGGCAGGGGCTGCGGCGGGCGCCGCCAGGAGCGGGGTGCTCAGCGCGCAGGCCATGGCCAGCGCCAGGGTCTTGGCAGGAAAGGACAGCATCGGCAATCTCCGGGATCTTGTTATGGTCGGGCGCGACACGCGCATGTGGCGTGTCGTGCCGGCCCATCATAGTCCCGGCGTGGCGTGCGCTGGCTGCGGTTTGTGCAGGACAGAACCTACGGATTGGATGCAGTCTGGGTGGTCCACTGACGCCCGTCGGACTGCGCATCCCACTTCGCCACGCCCCAGATCAGCAGGCCGCCCAGCGTCAGCGCGACGCCGACCCAGCCCATCGACGCATAGCCCCAGCCCTGCAGCAGCGCGAGGCCGCCCAGGTAGGGACCGATGGCGTTGGCCATGTTGAAGGCCGAATGGTTCAGGGCGGCGGCGAGGTTCTGCGCATCGCCTGCGACATCCATCAGACGGGTCTGCAGGATGGTGGGCAGCGCGCCCAATGTGCCTACCAGGAAGACGGCGATCACCATGGTATCCAGGCGATGGATCGCGAAGGGGTAGAGCGCCAGGGCCGCGGCGCTCCATAGCAGGACCCAGGAGGCCGAGCGCATGCCGAAGCGGTCGGCAAGCCAGGCGCCCACGAGGTTGCCCAGCGTGATGCCCAGGCCGAAGACCCCGAAGACCCACGGCACGACGCTCGGGCTGACCTCGGTCACCGTTTCCAGCGTGGAGGCCAGGTAGGCGTAGACGGCAAACATGCCGCCAAAGCCGATACAGCCGATGCCCAGGGTGAGGCAGACCTGGCGATTGCGCAGCGCATCCAGTTCGCGCCAGGGGCTGCTGGTGCGGCGGGTGTGGTCCCGGGGCGCGAAGCAGGCGACGAGCACGGCGGCCAGGAGCGCCAGGGCGCCGACCAGGCCGAACGCCCAGCGCCAGCTCAAGGCCTGCGTGACCGCCGTGGCGATGGGCACGCCCACGATCGTGGCGAATGTCAGACCGAACATGACTGCGGCCACGGCGCGCGCCCGCAGGTGCAGGGGCACCAGCGAGGCGGCCACCAGGGCGGCGATGCCGAAATAGGCGCCATGCGGCAGCCCGCTCAGGAAGCGGAAGAACAGCATGCTGTTGAAGCTGCCGGCCAGCGCGGTGGCCACGTTGCCCAGCCCGAACAGGAGCATGAAGCCCACCAGCAGCAGCCAGCGCGGCACGCGCGCGCCCATCACGGCCAGCACCGGGGCGCCGATGACCACGCCAAGCGCATAGGCGCTGATCGCATGGCCGGCCGTGGCGTCATCGAGCGCAAAGCCGCGCGCGAAATGGGGCAGCACGCTCATGGCGGCGAACTCGGCCACGCCGATGGCAAAGCCGCCCACGGCCATGGCAAGCAGCACGAGGGCAACGGGATGACGATTCGGGAGCGGCGCGCCGGGCGCGGCCGGCGTGGGGATGGCGGTCATGGAAAACGGACCCTAGGGTAAACCCGGATATTACACCCGGCCATGGCGCGCGTCTGGCAGGCAGGCCCGCGCAGACGGAGCGGCGCGGCGCCCGCCTGCGGCCGGCGCACGGTGCCGCAGGGGGCGTGTCCTGGCCGGCGGCGGGGACGCATCAGGCGTCGTGGACGGCAACCGTGCCGGCCTGTGCGCGCCGGCGGCGCCCGGCCCGGGCACGTCCCATCACGTCGCGCACGCCCGCGGCCACCAGCACCACGATGGCGGACCAGATCGCGATGTAGGTCGGCCATTGCGCGGGCGCGATGCGCTCGCCCAGGGCCAGGGCCACCAGCACCAGCAGCACCGGTTCGGCATAGCTCAGCAGACCGAACAGCCCCAGGCTGAGCCGCGCGGTGGCGGCGATCATGCAGGCCAGCGAGGTGGCGCTGAGCACGCCCAGCCCCAGCACCAGCAGCCAGCCACCGTCGGCCATGAACTGGCCGGAACCCTGTCCCGTGAGCACGAAGGCAAGGCCCAGCGGCGCGCACATCAGCATGTCCAGCCACATGCCCGCCAGGGGCGGCGTGCGCAGGTGGCGCCGCAACGCGAAGTAGACGGGATAGCCCAGCGCCACCACGAAGGCCGGCCAGGCCACGCGCGGCGCAAACAGCAGTTCGTTGAGCACGCCGATGGCGGCCAGCGCGCACGCCACCTGCTGCCAGCGCGACAGCCGCTCGCCAAAGACCCAGCGCCCGGTCAGCACCAGCGTGAGCGGCAGCAGGAAGTATCCGAGCGAGACATCCAGCGCGTAGCCGTTGATGGGCGCCCACAGGAACATCCAGAGCTGCACGCCCAGCAGGGCTGCCGATACCGGCATCACCAGCCACAGCGCGGGCCGCGCCCGCAGCCGCTGCCACAGGGTGACGATCTGGTGCGACTGGCGCGTCGCCACGATCAGCAGCGTCAGCAGCGGCGCGGTGAGCAGGATGCGCCAGCCGAAGATCTGCTCGCCCCCCAGCGGTTCCAGCCACGTGGCGTAGTAGTACATCGCGGCAAAGAGCACCGACGCGACAAGCGACAAGGCGACGCCGGCGGGGCTGTTGGCAGCGGGTGGGGCAGGGGGGCCGGCGTTGGCGGCCGGTGCAGCTGGGCGTGACACGAGATGGACCGCAGGCAGGACGAGGAGGTGAAATGGTATTCCTCAGCGCCCCCATGTGACGTGCAAAAATGGCTGCTCCGGCGCAATGCCATTGCATTCTGACGAGCATCCCATGACTTTCGTTGCGCTCGACGCCTACGACAGACAACTGGTGGCCCTGATCCAGCAGGACGCGCTGATGTCGCAGGCGGAACTGGGCGAGCGCGTGAGCCTGTCGCCCGCCGCCGTCAACCGCCGGCTCAAGCGCCTGGCGGCCGACGGCGTCATCCGGGGCCAGACGGCGGTGATCGATGCGGATGCGCTCGGCTACGGGCTGACGATCATCACCGAGGTGCACGTGGAGAGCGAACGGCCGGATCGCCTGGACGCGCTGCGCCGCGCATTCCTGGCCTGCCCGCAGGTGCAGCAGTGCTACTACACGGCGGGTGGGTGCGACTTCGTGCTGGTGCTGCTGGTGCGCAGCATGCAGCAGTACACCGAGCTCACCCGCACGCTGTTCTTTGCCAACGACAATGTGCGCAAGTTTTCCACGCGGGTGGCCATGGATCGGGTGAAGACCGGCGGGGCGGTGCCGGTTGACTGAGTTCAGTGCGCCCCGCCCGCGGCCTCCTGCGCGCCGGCCGGCGCCCGCACGCGCTTGGCGAACCACACCAGCGCCACCAGCACCAGGAAGATCCCGGCCGAGACGTAGAAGATGTCCGTCGCCGACATCGTTGCCGCCTGCTGGTTGATCATCGACTCCAGCGTTGCCAGCGACTGCTCGTGACTCAGTCCGGCGGCCTTCATGCCCGCGAGGGCCTGGTCCGTGGGCAATGTGCCGATCTGGATGTGCTCGGTCAGCTGCGCATGGTGCAGCGTCGTGCGGCGCTCCCAGAAGGTGGTGACGATCGAGGTGCCGAAGGCCCCCGCCGTCATGCGCACGAAGTTCGACAGCCCGGCGGCGCTCGCGATCTTGTCGGGTGCGAGGCCGGACATCGTGATCGACACCAGCGGCACGAAGAAGGCGGCCATCGCGGCGCCCTGCAGGATCGTGGGAATGACGATCGTGCCGATGTCGGCCTGCGTGTTGAAGTTCGACCGCAGAAAGCTCACGGCCGAGAAGATCAGGAAGGCGCCCGTCACAATGAGCCGCGGGTCGTGTCTGGCCAGCATCTTGCCCACGATGGGCGTGAGGATGATGGCGAGGATGCCCACCGGTGCCGTGACCAGGCCCGCGTACGTTGCGGTGTAGCCCATGGTCGTCTGCAGCCACAGCGGCAGCAGCACCACGGTGCCGAAGAAGACCCCGTAGGCCACCGACAGCGTCACCACGCCGGTCGTGAAGTTGCGCTGCGCGAAGAGCCGCAGGTCCACAATGGGGTGCTTTTCCGTCAGCTCCCAGATCAGGAAGAACACGAAGGCGATGACGGTGACGGCCGCCATCATCTGGATCTCGCCACTGGCGAACCAGTCCAGCTCCTTGCCCTTGTCCAGCAGGATCTGCAGCGAGGCCACCCAGATGACCAGCAACGCCAGCCCGATGCGGTCGATCGGCAGCTTGCGGGTGGGCGACTCGCGGTTGCGATAGATGCGCAGGCTCGCCCAGGCCGCCAGCAGGCCGACGGGCACGTTGATGTAGAAGATCCACGGCCAGGAGTAGTTGTCCGAGATCCAGCCACCCAGCAACGGACCGGCCACCGGGGCGACCAGCGTGGTCATCGACCACAGCGCCAGCGCGATGCCGGACTTGGCCTTGGGGTAGCTCGCCAGCATCAGGGTCTGCGACAGCGGGATCATCGGCCCGGCCACGGCGCCCTGCAGGATGCGAAAGAAGATGAGCGCCTCGATGCTGGGGGCAAAGCCGCACAGCCAGGACGCGATGACGAACAGCACCACCGACCAGACGAAAAGCCGCACCTGGCCGATGCGCTGGGTGAGCCAGCCGGTCAGCGGCAGCGAGATCGCATTGGCCACGGCGAACGAGGTGATGACCCAGGTGCCCTGGCTCGCGCTCACGCCCAGGTCGCCGGCGATGGCCGGGATCGACACGTTGGCGATCGAGGTGTCCAGCACGTTCATGAATACCGCGGCCGACAGCGCGATCGTACCCAGCGTGCGCTGCGAGCCTTCGAGCGGTGGATGCGTCAGCGACGCGGTGGGGGACGCCATGATCAGCCGCCGTTGCGGGTGGTGGCCACGCGCGGGGCACCCACGATGTTGTCGGTGACGATGCGCGCGACGGCGGCGGCGGCCTGCGCGTCAGCCTGCACGAAGGCCTCGGACACATAGGTCGGTTCACGGCGCGCGCCCCGGGCGAGCACCTCGCCGCTGGTGTCGGCGATGTCCACCTCGACATCCATCGACAGGCCCAGGCGCAGGGGGTTGTCCTGCAGCTCCTGTGGATCCAGGGCGATGCGCACGGGCACGCGCTGCACGATCTTGATCCAGTTGCCGCTGGCGTTCTGCGCGGGCAGCAGCGCGAAGGCACTGCCCGTGCCGGCGCCCAGGCCGGCCACCTTGCCATGGAAGACGACCTTGCTGCCGTACATGTCGGCCTTGAGCGTCACCGGCTGGCCGATGCGCATGCGGCCGATCTGCACTTCCTTGAAGTTGGCATCCACCCACACGCCGTCCAGCGGCACCACGGCCATCAGCGGCGCACCGGCGGCCACGCGCTGGCCCAGCTGGGCCGAGCGACGGGCGACGTAGCCCGACACGGGGGCGGTGACCTGCGTGCGCGCCAGGTTCAGATACGCCTCGCGCACCTTGGCGGCGGCCAGCTTCACGTTCGGGTGCTCGGCCACGGTGGTGTTGGCCGTCAGGGCTTCGTTGCTGGCCAGCCCGGCACGGCCGGCCGCCACGGCGGCGTCGGCGGCGGCAACCGCCGCCTGGCCGTTCTGCACGGACGTCTGGGCATGCAGCAGTTCCTCGCCACTCACGCCGCCCGACTTGGCCAGCGCCTGGCGGCGGCGCAGGTCGGTCTGCGCCCGGGCCAGGTCGGCACGCGCCCGCCGCGCCTCGGCTTCGCGCGCGGCGATGTCGGCCTCCAGGCCGGTGTTCTGCAGATACAGGGTGCTGACCTGGCGCGTGGTCTGCGCCAGCGAGGCTTCGGCTTGGGCCAGGGCCACTTCGGCATCGGCGCGGTCCAGGTCGGCCAGCGGCTGGCCGGCGCGCACGAAGTCCGTGTCGTCGGCATGCAGCCCGACGATGGTGCCGGGGATCTGTGGCGTGATCTGCACCAGGTCGCCCTGGACGTAGGCGTCATCGGTGCTCTCGAAGTGGCTGGCGACCAGCATCCACCAGACGCCGTAGGCGGCGCCCAGGAGGATGAAGATCACGGCCGCGCCGATGAGCAGGCGCTTGCGCGGTGAGCGCGGGGTGGGGTTGTCGGTATCGGACATGGCGATGGTCTTGAAGAATGTGGGTTCAGTTCGTGGCCGGCGCGGCGTCGGCATAGCCGCCACCCAGCGCCGTGGCCAGTTGCACGTCGAGCAGATAGCCGCGTGCCGCGATTTCGGTATCCAGGCGCGTCTGGGCCAGGACGGCGTCCTGCGCCGCCAGCACCGTCAGGTAGTTGCCCAGGCCGGCGTCGTAGCGGCGCACGGCCAGGTCGTAGGCGGCCTGGATCGCGTCGCGCGCCTCGCGCTGGTGCGTGGCCTCGCGCTGCAGCGCGCGAATGTCGCCGATGGTGTCGGCCACCTGGCGGGCGGCGTCCAGCACGGTCTGGTTGTAGTCGGCGGCGGCCAGCTCGGCATCCGCGCGGCGCGCGCCCAGGTTGGCGTTGAGCCGGCCGGCATCGAAGATCGGCAGCGAGATCGCCGGGCCGATGCCCACGCTGCGGCTGCCGCCATCGAAGAGCTGGCTGGTGCCCAGGGACAGCAGGCCCACGAAGGCAGACAGGTTCACGTTGGGGTAGAAGCTCGCCTTGGCCGCGTCGATGGCAAAGCCCGAGGCCTGCGCGCGCCAGCGGGCCGCGACCACGTCCGGCCTATGTCCCAACAATTCGAGCGGAAGCGCGCCGGGCGGCTCGCCAGGCGGCGTGCCCAGGGCGACCGCGTGCAGCGTGTCGCCTGCCTGCGGGCCTTGGCCCGTCAGCGCGGCGACCTGGTGGCGCAGGCGCTGCAGGTTGGCTTCGTTGCGCTCGCGCTGGGCCTTTGCCGCAGCCAGGGACGACTCGGCCTGGCGCACCTCGACCTGGGTGTCCAGGCCCGCGGCCACGCGTTCTCGCGTGATGCGCGCGACGGCCTCGCGCTGCTGCGTCGTGGTGTCCAGCACCGCGCGCTGGGCAAAGGCATCCTGCAGGTTGAAGTAGGCGGTCAGTACGCCTTGCACCAGCACGTTGCGCGCAGCCTGGGCATCCGCCTCGGCCGACTGGCGTTGCGACACGGCGCCTTCGAACAACGCCCGGTTCCTGCCCCAGAAATCCAGCTGGAAGCTCAGATCCAGTGCGAGCCGGTTGTCCGTGGCAAACGAGCCCGCGAGCGGTTCGGGGTAGATGTAGTTCTCCGAGTAGCGCTGGCGGGTCAGGCTGTAGTTGGCGGCCACCTGGGGCAGACGCTCGGCGCGCGCCTCGCCCACGGCGGCATTGGCCTGGGCGATGCGGGCCTGGGCGCGCGTCAGCGTCGGGCTGTCGGCCAGCGCCTTGTCCACCAGGGCATCGAGCTGGGGGTCGGCGTAGCGCTGCCACCAGGCCTGTGCCGGCCAGTCCACGGGCGTCGCCACAGCGCCCAGCGCCGCGGCGTCGAGCCGCGGTGTCTGGGTGGGGCCGGCATCCATGGCCGCGCAGGCTGCCAGGGTGGCGGCGAACAACGGGATCAATAGAAGACGGGATCTCATGATTTCTCTTTGACGAGTCTGTTACTGCCTAGGCAGCTAATTGCTTCAAGAAGGGGGCGTGTCAGGGCCCCGTCAGGGCGGCGCGCCGTTGGCGATCATGCGCCGCGTCAGCTGCTTGAAGCTGGCCAGTTCCTCGGCGGACAGGCCGCGCACATGGATGTTCTGGGCTTCGGCCAGCGCATCGGGGATCTGCCGGGCCCGCGCGCGGCCTTCGTCGGTCAGTTCCAGCCGGATCATTCGCCGGTCCTGCTGACTGCGCACGCGGCGCAGCAGGCCCTTGGCTTCCAGCCGGTCCAGTCCGCGCGTCATGGCACCCGTGTCCAGGTCCAGCAGCCGCGCGAGCTCGACGGGCGTGTCGGCGAGGCCCTTGTGCAGCAGGAGCAGCGGCCGCCACTGCATGGCGGTCAGGTCGAGCGGCGCCATTTCCCGGTCGACGGTGCGCTGCATCGCGGTGTAGAACACCTTGATCAGGTAGCCCACCGTTTCCTCGGCGACGAGGGCGTCGCCGCGGTACGGGCCGGGGGTACGGGGTGGGCGCGTCGAGGTCATGACGAATAATAGCTGACTAGGCAGCGACTTGGCAATGGACGTGTTGCAGTGCAGCGACGCATAATGCGCGGGCGCTGCGCGGCCGTGGGCCGCACGGCGTGCCGAGGGTGGGCGCCGGGCATGTGCCGGCCGACGACTCGTGCTCGACCCTCCCGACGCCGCCAGGGCGCCACCGCCGTCTTCCGGGCGCCCGCCACACGGCCCGGTTCCTCCCCGATACCTCGCGATCCATGCTTGCCGCTGCCGCCATCTTCGTCTTCACCCTGGTTCTCGTCATCTGGCAGCCGCGCGGCCTGGGCATCGGCTGGAGCGCCTGCATCGGGGCGGGCATCGCCCTGGCGACCGGCGTGGTCCACGCCAGCGACATCGCCGACGTCTGGGGGGTGGTCTGGAACGCCACGGCGGCCTTCATCGCCATCATCGTCATCAGCCTGGTGCTCGATGCTTCCGGCTTTTTCGAGTGGGCGGCACTGCACGTGGCGCGCGCGGCCAATGGGCGAGGGCGCCTGCTGTTTGCCTGGGTGATCCTGCTGGGCGCCCTGGTGTCGGCCTTCTTCGCCAACGATGGCGCGGCGCTCATCCTCACCCCCATCGTCATGGCCATGCTGGCGGCCCTGGGCTACGGTCCCGCCGCGACCCTGGCCTTCGTCATGGCCGCCGGCTTCATCGCCGATGCCGCCAGCCTACCGCTGACCGTGTCCAACCTGGTCAACATCGTCTCGGCGGATTTCTTCGGGATCGGCTTCGATCGCTATGCCAGCGTCATGGTGCCGGTCAACCTCGCGGCGGTCGCGGCGTCGCTCGTCGTGCTGTTCCTGGTGTTTCGCCGCGACATCCCGGTGGCGTACGACCCGGCGCTCGTGCGCAGACCGGCCGATGCCATTCGTGACCCGGCCACGTTCCGGGCCGGCTGGGTCGTGCTGGTCCTGCTGCTGGCGGGCTTCTTCGGCCTGGAGCCCCTGGGCGTGCCCGTCAGCGCGGTCGCGGCCACGGGCGCGCTGATCCTGCTGGCCGTGGCGGCGCGTGGCCACGTCATCGCCACGCGGCGCGTGCTGCGCGATGCACCGTGGCAGATCGTGATCTTCTCGCTGGGCATGTACCTGGTCGTCTACGGCCTGCGCAATGCGGGCCTGACCGACGCCATCGCGGGCCTGCTCGAACGCATGGCCGAGGGTGGCGTCTGGGGTGCCGCCCTGGGCACCGGGTTCATGGCGGCGATCCTGTCCTCCATCATGAACAACCTGCCCGCCACGCTGGTGGGCGCGCTGTCGATCGATGCCGCGCAGGTCGACGGCGTGGTGCGCGAGGCCATGATCTACGCCAACGTCATCGGCTGCGACCTGGGCCCCAAGATCACGCCCATCGGTTCGCTCGCCACGCTGCTGTGGCTGCACGTGCTGGCCAAGAAGGGCTTTACGATCACCTGGGGGGCCTACTGCCGCATCGGCCTGATCACGACCGTGCCGGTGCTGGCGGTGACGCTGGCGGCGCTGGCGGTGCGACTGTCGGTGGGCTGACGCGGCACGCTCGGCGCGCCCGCGCCACGGCGGCGCGCGAAGGGGCAAGGCGGGTCGCGCCCAGGCCTGTCGCCGTCGCTTTCCCCGTATGATCGAAGGCTTCCCGCCACCCCTGGAGCCTGCTGCGCATGACCGCCGATTTCGAACTCGCCAAGACCCGTTTCCTCGAAGGCATCACCCATTTCGAGGCGGACCGCCTGGACGAGGCCGAGGTGGCCTTCAGCGCATCGCTGGCCGCCATGCCCGGAAGACCGTCGACCCTGACCAACCTGGCCGCCACGCGCCTGCGGCTGGGGCGGCCCGCCGAGGCCCTGCCGCTGCTGGATGAAGCCGTCGCCGCCGAACCGGACAACGTCGAAGCCTGGTGTCACCGCGCGGTGGCCCTGGGCGAGCTCGATCGCCTGGACGACGCGCTGGCGAGCGATGCGCGCGCCATCACCGAAGATCCGCGCTGCGTGCCGGCCTGGCGCCACCGTGGCCTGGTGCAACTGCGTCAGGGCAAGCCGGCGGAGGCCCTGACGGCCTTCACCGAATGGACGCGCCTGCAGCCCAGCCATGCGCACGCCTGGCTGCATCAAGGCGAGGCGTTGCTGGCCCTGGACCGCCCGGGCGAGGCCCTGGCGGCGTTCGACCGCTGCCTGGCCGTGGATTCCGACATCGCGCATGCCTGGAGCCGGCGCGGCGCGATCCTGAAGCAGGGTGGGCACGCCGAGGACGCCGCCGATGCCTTCGAGCGCGCCCTGACCCTGGGCGGCGACGCCGCCATGAACGGCTTTCTGCTGGCGTCCGTGACGGGTCGCAAGGCACCCGCCGCAGCGCCGCGCGCCTACGTCGAATCCCTGTTCGACAACTATGCAGCGGACTTCGACCAGCATCTGGTCGAAGTCCTGCATTACCAGGGCCACACCGTCCTGGCCGGCCTGCTGGCGAGCCATGTGCGCGCGCCGGTCGCATCGGCGCTGGATCTGGGCTGCGGCACGGGCCTGTGCGCGCCGCTCTTGCGTCCGCTTGCGCGCAGCCTGCACGGCGTGGACCTGTCCGCGACCATGGTCGAACACGCCCGCACGCGCGATGTGTACGACACGGTGACGCAGGCCGACCTGGGCGAGTACCTGGCCGGCACCGACGCCACCTTCGACATGGTGGCCGCCGCCGATGTGCTGATCTATGTCGGCGACCTCGATCCGGTCTTTGCCGGCGTGCGCCGGGTGCTCACGGCGAACGGGCTCTTCGGCTTCACGGTGGAGAAGGGCGCCGACGACGTGACCTACACCCTCGCCCCCAGCCTGACCTACCACCACGGCGAAGCGTACGTGCGCACCCTGGCCGATCGCCACGGCTTCACGGTGCTTGACCTGGTCGAAGACACCGTGCGCGAGGACCAGGGCAAGGCAATCCCCGGCTGGTTCGCGGTGCTGCGCAAGGCGGGGTGATCGCGTCGGCCTGAACGGGTGCGATGCCCTGTCCCACCCGGGGGCAGGCACGCGGGCAACGCCTCCGGCCAATGCCGCGCCGATCCTCCAGGCTCGATGCGGCCCCAGGCCGCAGCCTCGCACGTCGAGGGCAGGTGCAGCGCGGCTGGCGGCTGCACCGCATTCGGCCACGCGCGCCCGGTGGCCTACAATCCCACCTTTCGCCGAACCCGCTTTTTTCGAGTCCGTGATGGCCCAATTCGTCTACACCATGCACCGCGTCGGCAAGGTCGTGCCGCCGAAGCGGCAGATCCTGCGCGACATCTCCCTGTCGTTTTTCCCGGGCGCCAAGATCGGCGTGCTGGGCCTGAATGGTTCGGGCAAGTCCACCGTGCTGCGCATCATGGCCGGCGTGGACACCGACATCGAAGGCACGGCCCAGGCCATGCCCAACCTGCGCATCGGCTACCTGCCGCAGGAACCCGAACTGAACCCGGCGCACACGGTGCGCGAAGCCGTCGAAGAAGGCATGGGTGAAGTCTTTGCCGCCAAGAAGCGCCTGGACGAGGTGTATGCCGCCTATGCCGAGCCGGATGCGGACTTCGATGCGCTGGCCAACGAGCAGGCACAGCTCGAAGCCGTGATCGCGGCCGGTGCGTCGGGCGGTGACGCCGAGCACCAGCTGGAGATCGCCGCCGACGCGCTGCGCCTGTCGCCCTGGGATGCCATCATCGGCAACCTGTCGGGCGGTGAGAAGCGCCGCGTGGCGCTGTGCCGTCTGCTGCTGTCCAAGCCTGACATGCTGCTGCTGGACGAGCCCACCAACCACCTGGATGCCGAAAGCGTCGACTGGCTGGAGCAGTTCCTGCAGAAGTTCCCGGGCACCGTGGTGGCCGTGACCCACGATCGCTACTTCCTCGACAACGCCGCCGAATGGATCCTGGAACTGGATCGCGGCCACGGCATTCCCTGGAAGGGCAACTACAGCTCGTGGCTGGAACAGAAGGACGATCGCCTCAAGCAGGAAGAAGCGAGCGAGTCCGCCCGCCAGAAGACGATCAAGAAGGAACTGGAGTGGGTGCGCCAGAACCCCAAGGGTCGCCAGGCCAAGTCGCGCGCGCGTATCGCCCGCTTCGAGGAACTGAGCTCGCACGAGTACCAGAAGCGCAACGAGACCTCGGAAATCTTCATCCCGGTGGCCGAGCGCCTGGGCAACGAAGTGGTCGAGTTCAGCAACGTCAGCAAGGCCTATGGCGATCGCCTGCTGATCGACAACCTGAGCTTCAAGGTGCCCCCGGGCGCCATCGTCGGCGTGATCGGCCCCAACGGTGCCGGTAAATCCACGCTGTTTCGCATGATCGCCGGCGAAGAGCAGCCGGATTCGGGCACCGTGACCATGGGTGCGACCGTGCAGCTGTCCTACGTGGACCAGCACCGCGATGCGCTGGAAAGCAACAAGACGGTGTTCGACGTGGTGTCCGATGGCGCGGACCTGATCACCGTGGGTCGCTTCGAGATGCCGGCGCGCGCCTACCTGGGCCGCTTCAACTTCAAGGGCGCGGACCAGGGCAAGCTGGCCGGGCAACTGTCGGGTGGCGAACGCGGCCGTCTGCACCTGGCCAAGACGCTGTCCACCGGCGGCAACTTCCTGCTGCTGGATGAACCGTCCAACGACCTGGACGTGGAAACCCTGCGCGCGCTGGAAGACGCGCTGCTGGAGTTCGCCGGCAGCGTGATGGTGATCAGCCATGATCGCTGGTTCCTGGATCGCATCGCCACGCACATCCTGGCTTTCGAAGGCGAATCGCAGGTCGTGTTCTTCGATGGCAACTATCAGGAGTACGAAGCCGACAAGAAGCGTCGCCTGGGCGAAGAGGGCGCCAAGCCCAAGCGGATCCGCTACAAGCCGCTGATCAAGTAAGTCCCCCCGGACTTGCCCGGGGCCTGCCTGCCAGGCCCCTGCCGACCGCCGCGCCCTGCGCGGCGGTGTCGTTTGTGCGCCGCGACCTCGACGCCGACGGGCCGCGCGCCGACCCGCTGCGCGTCGGACAAGTTCCCGGGACAAATATCGGGGTTGTTGCGGTGCACGCAATTTCATTGCGCGCGACCCATCCTGGTGCCGACGGCCCTCTGTGAGGCTCACTGTTGCGGTGCGCAAGACCGGAACAGCGCGGTGTCCGGGCACGGTTATCGCCCATTGACGCCACTGTTCACACTATTGCAACATCCGCGCGTGGCGGTCTTACCTGACCGTTAGAGCCCATCAGGAGTAGTCATGCGTCGCTCACTGCTTGCCGCCGCCATCGCGGCCGTGCTGGTATTGCCCATGGCCGTGCAGGCCAAAACCCTGCGCTGGTCCAGCCAAGGGGACATCCTCACCCTTGACCCTCATGCCCAGAACGAAGGCATGACCATCGCGGCCTCGAGCTACGTCTACGAGCCGCTGCTGCAGTACGACGCCGATTTCCAGCTGGTGCCTGGCCTGGCCACCGCCTGGGAGCAGACCGAGCCGAACGTCTGGCGCTTCAAGCTGCGCGAAGGCGTGAAGTTCCATGACGGTGCCGACTTCACCGCCGACGACGTGGTCTTCTCCGTCCAGCGCGCCATGGCGCCCACCTCGCACTTCAAGGCCTATGTGGCCGGCATCAAGGAAGCGCGCGCGGTCGATGCCAACACGGTGGAGATCGTCACCGACGGTCCCAATCCCGTGCTGCTGCGCCAGCTGACCAACGTCTTCATCATGGACAAGGACTGGGCGCAGAAGAACAACGCCAACGCCCCGCAGGACTTCTCCAAGAACGAGGAAACCTTTGCCGCGCGCAACACCAACGGCACCGGCCCCTACCAGCTGAAGAGCCGCGAAGTCGACGTGCGCACCGTCTACGTCGAAAACCCCGAATGGTGGGGCAAGGGCGACAAGAAGGGCAACGTCACCGAGGTCATCTACACCCCGATCCGCCAGAACGCCACGCGCACCGCGGCGCTGCTCTCGGGTGAGATCGATTTCGTGCTGGATCCCCCGGCACAGGATCTGGACCGCCTGCGCCAGCAGGCCAAGGTCGTGGAGGGCAACGAGTACCGCACGATCTATCTGGGCCTGGATCAGCAGAGCCCCGAGCTGAAGTATTCCAACATCAAGGGCAAGAACCCGTTCGCCGACGTGCGCGTGCGTGAGGCGCTGTATCTGGCGATCGACGTCGAGGCCATCAAGAAGGCCGTGATGCGCGGCCTGTCCGCCCCCACCGGCACGATGATCGCGCCCCAGGTGCAGGGCTGGACCCGGGAGCTCGCCCAGCGCGTGCCCTACAACCCGGACCGTGCGCGCGAGCTCCTGAAGGAAGCCGGCTATGCCGATGGCCTGAACTTCACCCTGGATTGCCCGAACAACCGCTACATCAACGACGAAGCCATCTGCCAGGCGATCGTGGCGATGTGGGCGCGCGTGGGCGTGACCGCACGGCTGAACACGATGCCGCGCGCCACCTATTTCCCCAAGGTGCAGTCCTTCGACACCAGCGCCTACATGTTCGGCTGGGGCGTGCCCACGTTCGACGCGCTGTACACGCTGCAAAGCCTGATCCGCAGCAAGGGCGAGGGTGCCGATGGCTCGTTCAACTACGGCCACTACAAGAACGCCGAGGTCGACAAGCTGATCGACCAGATCAAGGTCGAGACCGACGAGGCCAAGCGCAACGCCGCCATCGAACAGGTCCTGGAAATCCATGCCCGCGAATTCGGCCACATCCCCCTGCATGACCAGGTCATTCCCTGGGCCATGAAGAAGAACGTGGATGTGGTCCACCGCGCCGACAACCGCCTGACGATGGAGTGGGTGACCGTCGACTGACGCGTCCCTTCGCCATCGACGCCGGAACGTCCACGAGACGCTCCGGCGTCCTGTCCTGCTTGCCGCCTGACCCACGCGGCAATCCCGTCGGAGCCCCATGCTTGCTTTCATCATCCGGCGCCTGATCCAGGCCGTGGCGGTCATGCTGACCGTGGCCTTGCTGGCGTTCATGCTGTTTCGTTACGTCGGTGACCCGGTCACCATCATGCTCGGCCAGGACGCCACCGAGCAGGACCGCGTCAACCTGCGCCAGTCGCTGGGGCTGGACCAGTCCCCGCCCGTGCAGTTCGCCCGCTTCGTGGGCAACGCCGTGCAGGGTGACTTCGGCCTGTCGCTGCGCCAGGGCCAGCCCGTCTCGCAATTGCTGGCCGAGCGCCTGCCCGCCACCGTCGAACTGTCGCTGGCCGCCGCCGTGCTGGCCCTGGTCGTGGGGCTGCCGTTGGGGGTCTATACGGCCTTGAGGCGCAAGGGCTGGGTCGCGCAGTCGGTGCTCGCCTTGTCGCTCCTGGGCGTGTCGCTGCCCACCTTTCTCATCGGCATCCTGCTGATCCTGGTGTTTTCCGTGAACCTGGGCTGGCTGCCCAGCTACGGCCGGGGTGATGTCGTGCGGCTGGGCTACTGGTCGACGGGGCTGCTGACGGTCAATGGCTGGAAACACCTGATCCTGCCGGCCATCACGCTGTCGCTGTTCCAGCTCACGCTGATCCTGCGCCTGGTGCGCTCGGAAATGCTGGAAGTCCTGCGCGCCGACTACATCAAGTTTGCGCGCGCACGTGGCCTGCGCCAGCGCACCATCCATTTCGGACATGCATTGAAGAACACCCTGGTGCCCGTCATCACCATCACGGGCCTGCAGCTGGGCGGCATCATCGCCTTTGCCATCGTGACCGAGACCGTGTTCCAGTGGCCCGGCATGGGTCTGCTCTTCATCCAGGCCGTGCAGTTCGCGGACATTCCCGTCATGGCGGCCTACCTCTGTCTGATCGCCCTGGTCTTCGTGCTCATCAACCTCGTGGTCGACCTGCTGTACTTCGTGGTCGATCCGCGCCTGCGGCTGGCCCGCTCGGGAGGTCACTGATGAAAGGCGTTCTGGCTCGCGCCTGGGACAGCGATCTTGCCTGGTCCTGGCGCCATACCCCCGTCGCCGTTGTCGCCACGGTGCTCTTCGTGCTGCTCATGGTCGGTGCCTTCGGCGCCCCCTGGGTCGCCCCCCACAACCCGTTCGACCTGGCCTCGCTCAACCTGATCGATGCGCTGCTGCCGCCCGCCTGGGACGCCAACGGCCAGGCCACCTACCTGCTGGGCACCGACAACCAGGGCCGTGACCTCTTCTCGGCGCTGCTGTACGGCACCCGGGTCTCGCTGCTGATCGGCCTGGCATCGGTGGCGCTGTCGATGGTGATCGGCATCGCGCTGGGCCTGCTGTCGGGCTATGCCGGTGGCAAGCTCGATGCGTTCATCATGCGCGTCGCGGACGTGCAGCTGTCCTTCCCCGCGATCCTCATCGCCCTGCTGATCGATGGCGTGGCGCGAGCGGTGGTGGGCACGGGCGACCATGACGCCATCGCCTTCCCGGTGCTGGTGGGTGCCATCGCGCTGGCCGGCTGGCCGCAGTACGCGCGCACGGTGCGGGGCTCGACGCTGGTGGAGAAGAACCGCGAGTACGTCCAGGCCGCGCGGGTGATCGGCGTGCCCTCGGGCGTCATCATGTTCCGCCACGTGCTGCCCAACGTGATGGGCCCGGTCATGGTGCTGGCCACCGTGCACCTGGCCACGGCCATCATCACCGAGGCGACGCTGTCGTTCCTCGGGGTGGGCGTGCCGCCCACCTCGCCGTCACTGGGCACCCTGATCCGCATCGGCAACGATTTCCTGTTCTCGGGCGAGTGGTGGATCACCATCTTCCCCGGGGTGGCCCTGGTGTTGCTGGTGTTGTCGGTCAATCTGCTGGGCGACTGGTTGCGCGACGCCCTGAATCCGCGGCTGAACTAGCCCATATCCCCCACGGCGCCGGCGCGCCCATGAAGCACGCCGGCCCCGCCATCCAAGGAGCCCCCATGACACCCTTGCTGGAGGTCCGCCACCTGCAGGTGGAATTCCCGACCCGGCGCGGCGTGCTGCGCGCCCTGGACGACGTCTCGCTGACCATCCACGCCGGCCAGGTGCTGGGCGTGGTGGGCGAATCCGGCGCAGGCAAGTCGCTGACGGGCGCCGCCATCATCGGCCTGCTCGAGCCCCCGGGGCGCATTGCCGCCGGCGAGATCCTGCTCGATGGCAAGCGCATCGACAACCTGCCACCCGAAGCCATGCGGCGCGTGCGCGGGCGGCAGATCGGCGCGATCTTCCAGGATCCGCTCACGTCGCTGAACCCGCTGTACACGGTGGGCCGGCAGATCGCCGAAACCGTCGTCACCCACCTGGACCTGACGTGGGCCCAGGCGCGCGAGCGTGCCGTCGAACTGCTGGCCGCCACGGGCATCCCGGCGGCGCGCGAGCGCATCGACCACTATCCGCACCAGTTTTCCGGCGGCATGCGCCAGCGCGTGGTGATTGCCCTGGCGCTGGCGGCCGAACCCCGCCTGATCGTGGCCGACGAGCCCACCACCGCGCTGGATGTGTCGATCCAGGCGCAGATCATCGAACTCCTGAAGCGCCTGTGCCGCGAGCAGGGCACGGCAGTCATGCTGATCACCCACGACATGGGCGTCATCGCCGAAACCGCCGATCACGTCGCCGTCATGTATGCCGGGCGCGTGGCCGAGATAGGGCCCGTGGCCGACGTCATCCACCGACCCGCCCATCCCTATACCCGAGGTCTCATGGGCTCGATCCCCACCCTGGAAGGCCACGCCGAGCGCCTGGTCCAGATCGATGGCAGCATGCCGCGCCTGACGGCCATTCCGCCCGGCTGTGCGTTCAATCCGCGTTGTCCCGATCGCTTCGATCGCTGCACGCGCGAGCGTCCCGACTTGCTGCCGGCCGGCGCGTCGCGCGCGGCCTGTTGGCTGCACGACGTCCAGCGGGAGGCCGCATGAGCACGCGCGCCACGACCGCCGAGGCGGCAGACCGTCCGGACGCGCGCATGGCGCCCGGCGGCCAGCCCCGCCATCCCGATGGCGCCGCGCAGGGCGGGGCCGTGCCCCAGGCCGCCGGTGCGGCGGTGCCGGCAGCGTCCACTGGCCCTGGGCCGGCCGCGTCCGGCGTGGCGGTGCGCCCGCCCACGCCCGCCGGCACCGCGCCCGCCGCCCCGCTGGTGGAAGTCATCGACGCCGCACGCTGGTTCGACGTCTCTCCGCCGTGGCTCGAGCGCGTCCTGTCGCGCCGGCCGCGGGCCCTGCTGCGCGCCGTCGATGGCGTGACGTTTTCCATCCGCAAGGGCGAAACGCTGGCCCTGGTCGGGGAGTCCGGCTGCGGCAAGTCCACGCTCGCCCGCCTTCTGGTCGGCCTGTACGGCCTGTCGCGCGGCGACATCCGGTTCGATGGCCGCTCGATGGCCGAGCTGCGCGGTGCGGATGCGCAGGCACTGCGCCGCCGCCGCCAGATGATCTTCCAGGATCCCTACGCCAGCCTGAACCCGCGCTGGCGCGTGGGCCGCATCATTGCCGAACCCATGAATGCCCTGGCCAGCGTGAGCCCCGCGCAGCGTCGGGCGCGCGTGGACGAGCTGCTGCGTCAGGTCGGCCTGGACCCGGCCGACCGATCGCGCTACCCGCACCAGTTCTCGGGCGGCCAGCGCCAGCGCATCTCGATCGCACGGGCGCTGTCCGCGGACCCGGAGTTCCTGGTCTGCGACGAGCCCACCTCGGCGCTGGACGTGTCCGTGCAGGCGCAGGTGCTCAACCTGATGAAGGACCTGCAGCGCCGCCTGGGCCTGACCTATCTCTTCATCTCGCACAACCTGGCGGTCGTGCATCACGTGGCCGATCGCGTCGGGGTGATGTACCTGGGCCGGCTGGTCGAGCTGGGACCGCGCGACGCGCTCTTCAGCCGACCGCGTCATCCGTACACCCGCATGCTGCTCTCAGCCATCCCGGACATGAGCGGCACCGGGCGCGCCCGCATCCCGGTGGCAGGGGAGGTGCCCAATCCCCTCAATCCGCCGCCCGGCTGCACCTTCCATCCGCGCTGCCCCCACGCGCGCGACGTGTGCCGCAGCGAAGCGCCCGCGTTCCTGCCCGCGGGTGAGGTGGAAGTGGCCTGTCATGGCGTCGCACAGGGCTGGCCCGAACTGGACGAGGCCCACAGCCGGGCACTGGGCGTGCCGGAACCGGCCTAGCGTGAGGGGACCCGATCGGCGTACCGATCGGGTTGGTCGAGTCGATTGATTAATTAAATCACAATCGTTCTCATTTGAATTGCCTATTGGGATGAGAATAATTATCATCTTCGACAGACCATTCAACGGGAGCGACCAATGGCTCACGCAGCAACCATCAGCGCCGTCATCGTGGGCGCAGATCGCCTGGGCAACATCCCCGATCTGCTCAAGCGACTGGACATCGCCATCACCCACCACATCAGTGGCCGCGACCCCTCGCACCAGAAGAAGACCCTGCAGCTGCCCTCGGGCACCGACCTGGTCATCCTGCTGACGGACTTCCTGGGGCACAACGTCATGAAGACCTTCCGCCAGGCGGCACAGCGCTCCGGCATCCGGGTGGTCGCTTGTCGGCGCTCCGTCTGCAGCATGCAGCAGGCGCTCGAGAACTGTGGCCTGTGCGACGGCGATGGCAAGGCCTGCGCGCGTCAGGCGCCCGAAGAGAAGGTTGTGCGGGTGATGCGCCGGCACTGAGCCTGGCGGGCAGGGCGGCTGCCGCTGCGTTCAGCCGGCACCCGACACCGCCTGATCGATCCCGGAAACGACAAAGGCGAGCCCACGGGCTCGCCTTGTTGTCATGTCCGCCAGGGCCGTGTCAGCGCTGGGCGGCGGCCAGCTGGGTGGAGGCTGCCGGCAGGCGGCGAGCGCCGTTGTAGCGGCTCTTCCAGTAGCGGCCGGTCATGTCGTCCACGCGCACTTCGCCGCCCGAACTGGGGGCATGCAGGAAGCGGTCGTTGCCGACGTAGATGCCAACGTGCGAGTACCGGCGGCCCATCGTGTTGAAGAACACCAGATCGCCGCGCTTCAGTTCGTTGCGGGTCACCTGCGCGCCCTGCTTGGCCTGGTCTGCGGCACTGCGCGGCAGATGCAGGCCCATCGACTTGCGGGCGATGTAGAACACCAGGCCGCTGCAGTCAAAGCCCTTGTCCGGGGACGCGCCGCCGTACTTGTACTGGGTGCCGAGATAGGCCAGTGCCTGGGCCACGAAGTCGCCATCGACCGGGCCCGGGTTGTCCAGCGCGCCTTCCAGGATGGCGGATGGTGCGCGACGGTCGATGCGGCGCAGCAGCACGCCGATCTCGTCGGTGTCGCCATACGCAAAAAGCCGCGCATCGGGCGCGGCCATGGACGGCGTGCTGTGGGAGACGGCCGGTGCCGAGGGCGTGGTGGTGGTCGTCGCGCACCCGCTCAGCACCAGCAGTGCCATCCCCAGTCCTATCAGCCAGCTCCCCTTCGAGTATCGGTTCTGCGAGTCGTGGGCGAGCGTGGCATAGGTCATGGTGTGAGGGCTGTAGTCAGGTTTGGCGCGGTTTGCGGACCGCCCGGCACGTCATGAAAGAAGGAGAAAACTGGGGATACAACTTTGGCGAAGGCTCAACACTACCCGAAGTAAGTTTTATAAGTCAACGAATCAATGGCTTAGGTTTCACACCTTACAGTCATGCATGACCCAAGATGTAATCGCATTGGTGACATCTCACGCGACCGCAAATGTAACGATGGCGTCAGCCTCCGCAGGGCGAGCACGACTTTCGTCTGACTGCGCCCGCCCGGGTGGGGCGCTATGATGACTCTCGAGCCCCTGGCTGCATGCGGTGCCGCCTGCACGGGCACCCCCGGAACCCACAACGAGAAAAGGTCCCCCGATGGCGAATGCAATCGAATCCGTCCTGGTCGAAAACCGAGTCTTCCCGCCGCCCGAGGCATTGGCCAAGGCGGCGAACATCGCCGGCATGGCGGCCTACCGGGCCTTGTGCGACGAGGCGGAACAGGACTTCACGGGATTCTGGGGCCGGCTTGCTCGCGAGAAGCTGGATTGGACCACAGACTTCAAAACGGTGCTGGACGAGACTGACGCCCCGTTCTACCGCTGGTTTGCGGACGGCGAACTGAACGTCTCGGCCAACTGTCTGGATGTGCACCTGACCAACGGCAACGCCGAGAAGACCGCCATCATCTTCGAGGCCGACGATGGCACGGTGAGCCGCATCACCTACCGCGAGCTGCATGCGCGCGTGTGCCGGCTCGCCAATGCGCTGGCCGACGCCGGCTACCAGAAGGGCGAGCGCGTCATCATCTACCTGCCCATGTCCATCGAGGCCGTGGTCGCCATGCAGGCCTGCGCGCGCCTGGGCCTCACGCACTCGGTGGTGTTCGGCGGCTTTTCGGCCAAGAGCCTGCATGAACGCCTGATCGATACGGGCGCCGTGCTGGCCATCACGGCCGACGCACAGCGTCGTGGCGGGCGCACCATCCCCCTGAAGCCCGCGCTGGACGAAGCCCTGACGATGGGCGGTTGCGAGGCCGTGCGGCAGGTCGTGGTCTACCGCCGCACGGGCGACGAGGTGGCCTGGACGCAGGGGCGCGACGTCTGGCTGCACGAGATCGAAGCCGGCCAGCCGGACACCCACACGCCCGTGCCGGTGAACGCCGAGCACCCGCTCTTCATCCTCTACACCTCGGGGTCGACCGGCAAGCCCAAGGGCGTGCAGCATGCCGCCGCGGGCTTTCTGCTGTGGGCGCGCCTCACGATGGAATGGACCTTCGACCTCAAGCCCGAGGACATCTACTGGTGCACGGCCGACGTGGGCTGGATCACGGGCCACACCTACATCGCCTACGGGCCGCTGGCGGCCGGCGCGACCCAGATCATCTTCGAGGGCGTGCCGACCTTCCCGGACAGCGCCCGCTTCTGGCGCATGATCCAGGCGCATCGCGCCACCATCTTCTACACCGCGCCCACGGCCATCCGCTCGCTCATCAAGGCCGCCGGGACGGACGCCAACGTCCACCCCAGCCGCTTCGACCTGACCAGCCTGCGCATCATCGGCTCGGTTGGCGAGCCCATCAATCCGGAAGCCTGGATGTGGTACTACAAGGAGGTGGGTGGCGAGCGCTGCCCGGTCGTGGACACCTGGTGGCAGACCGAGACGGGCGGCCACATGCTGACCCCCCTGCCGGGCGCCACGCCCACCAAGCCCGGCTCGTGCGCCATGCCCTTGCCGGGCATCATGGCCGACATCGTCGATGAGGCGGGCGGGCCGGTCGAGCCGGGGCAGGGCGGCTTCCTGGTCGTCAAACGTCCGTGGCCGGCGATGATCCGCACGGTCTGGGGCGACCCGGAACGCTTCAAGAAGAGCTACTTCCCCCCGGAGATGGGCGGCACCACCTACCTCGCGGGCGACGGTGCGCACCGCGACGCCGACGGGTACTTCTGGATCATGGGCCGCATCGACGACGTGCTGAACGTGTCCGGCCACCGGCTGGGCACGATGGAGGTCGAATCGGTGCTGGTGGCGCATCCGCTGGTGGCCGAAGCCGCCGTGGTGGGCCGCCCGGACGATGTGTCCGGCGAGGCGGTGGTCGCGTTCGTGGTGCTCAAGCAGTCGGCGGACGAGGCCGAGCTGGTGGCCGCCGCCAAGACGCTGCGCGAGTGGGTGAGCAAGGAAATCGGGCCCATCGCCAAGCCACGCGACATCCGCTTCGGCGAGAACCTGCCCAAGACGCGTTCAGGCAAGATCATGCGCCGCTTGCTGCGTCAGGTGGCCCAGGGGCAGGAAGTCACGCAGGACACCTCGACGCTTGAGAACCCGGCCATCCTCCAGCAACTGGGCAAGGCCCACTGAAACCGGGTTCCGATGCGCTCGATTTGACCCGCTGCTGCCTGCCTGATTTTGGTGCATAGGGTATTCACCTAGTGAACATCCCGGTGCATAAGCTCATAATTGGTCGCATGCAGTGGCGGAGACGAAATCCCTTCGAGGGAATGACGCCGAAACGGCGCAGCGGCAGTACCCATAAGAATGAACGAGGAACGACAGTGTGGCAGGGGTAGAGGAAGCCCCCGCCACACTTCCTCGATAAGATACTCGGAAAGTCACGAACGCACCAATAAGGTGCGTTTTTTGTTTTGGGCTGCCGGATTCGGGAAGTGAAACACAGCGCCAGTCCGGCGCAGTGGACCCTAAGCCGCGCGTCCCATGACAAACGGGCCTCCGCAGAGGCCCGTCACCATCATCCCGATCGACGTCGCGCCGTGCGTTACTGCATCTCGCACTGCAGCAGCCGATGCGTCGCCGCCTTGCAGTGCACGACCGGATTGGCGTCGCTGCAGGTCGAGCGGCGGATCTTGCCCACCACCAGGTCATGCGTGCCCAGCGACTGAGTGACGACGATGTCGCATTCCAGGCTGGCCACCGCATCGGTCAGGACCGGCAGGCCTTCGCGGCTGACGTCCCAGGCGCCGGAGGCAAAGCGCTGCGGGCCTTGCGGGGCGCACAGCACGCTCGACATGACCGCATCGTGATCCTCGCCCAGGATGTTGGCCACGAAGCGGCCGTTGTCCAGCAGGGTGCGGTACATCGACGACGTCTGGTGCACGAAAAAGCCCACCAGCGGAGGTTCGGCCGAGATCGAGGTCAGGCTGGACACCACCATCCCGGCAACGGACTCGCCGCTGCCGGTCGAGATGATGCTGATGCCGGCGGGCAGGGCGCGCATGGCGGCCTTGAACTCCGGCAGCGACACCACCTCGTCGCTGTCATTGCGCGTGATGTGGGCGCGGATGTGGCCATCCGTATCGACCCAGCCCGCCTTGGCCGCGTAATCCACCATCTTGGCAAAGCCGGCTTCCCAGCCCGGGTCGCCTGCCTGTCCCGACAGGAACCGCAGGATGGGCGCGGCCAGCCGGATGTGGTTCTCGTCTTCGCGCCGGCCCACGCGTGCGATCGCCTGCTCGAGCCGGTCTTGCGGTTGGGGGTCGACCAGCACGTCGAGCCGGCGGAAGTCCGCAGGGTCGCGCAGGGTGATGGCACCGGCATTCGTCAGGTGGATTCGCACGTTCAGCTCCTTCAGGCCACGTCGGCCGTCGTCTGGATTTCCTTGCGGATCGCCGGGATGATCTTGTCGCCCCAGAGCTCGATCTGCTTGAGCATCGTCTTCTGGTCGAAGTCGCCCAGCTGCGTCTGCAGCGCGATGTGCTTGGGGCGCAGGATGCTGATCTCTTCCAGCATCTTGTCGATCACCTGGTTGACCGAACCCACGGGCAGGTTCTGGCGCAGCTGCTCGAAGCTCAGGTCGGTTTCCGACGGCACTTCCTTGACCATGTAGCCGTCTTCGGACTGCTGGCGACGGTACTTCAGGCTTTCGGAGATGCGGCGCTGAAAGCGCGCGTTGTCCAGGTAGGAATCGATCTCGGCCTGGTTGTCCGAGGCGTAGCCACAGCGCAGGAAGCCGAACTTCACGTCGCGGTCCAGGTCTTTGCCCTCGTCCGAGGCGATCTTCTCCAGGCGGCCACGCAGGTTCGCGATGGCGTCGTTGCCGTTGAGCAGCGACGTCACGAACAGGTTGTGGTTCTCGCGCACGGCGCGCGCCAGCGTCAGCGGATTGCCGGACGTCACCCAGATCGGCGGCATCGGTTCCTGGATGCAGCGCACGGCGATCGAGCTCGGCGGCACCTTCAGGAACTGGCCTTCGTATTCAAAGATCTTCTGCGTGAGCCCCATGGGCAGCAGGTCCAGGAACTCGTTGTAGATGGCGCCCGAGTTGGCGATGTCCACACCGAAGCGCTCGAATTCAAATTCCTGGTAGCCCGAGCCCACGCCCAGTTCCAGGCGGCCGTTGGACACCGTGTCGACGAAGCCGACCTCAGCCAGGAAGCGTGCGGGGTGATACAGCGGCAGGATGCAGACCGCCGTACCCAGGCGGATGCGGCTCGTCTTGGCGGCCGCATGTGCCACCGTCATCAGGGGCGAGGGCGACAGCGAGTAATTGTTGAAGTGGTGCTCGGCATACCAGGCGGTGTTGAAGCCGGCTTGCTCGGCCACCACGGTCTGCTCGATGGAATTGTTGATGACCTGCTGGGAGGTCTGATGGTAGCCCCGTTGCTGGGCCAGAATGAACACCCCGAATTCCATGATGGATCCTCTCTTGTCAGGTTCTTGGAGAATTCTAGATTGCCCTTGGTATGATCCGGAATAGCTGAAATCAAGCGTTCTGAGCTGCAAAATCCGGGGAAATCATGGACCGCCTTCGTGCGATGGAATTGTTCTTGTCGATCTCGCGCACGCAGAGCTTCTCGGAGACGGCGCGTCTGTTCGGCGTATCCGCCACGTCCGTGTCGCGCATGATCACCGAGCTCGAAAACGAGCTCAACGTGAAGCTGCTGATGCGCTCCACCCGCCAGGTGGTGCTCAATGAGGCGGGCCAGGAATACGCCCGCCAGCTCGAGGGCATCCTCTGGAGCATCAACGAGGCGCACAACAACATCACCGCCATCCGTGCCGCGCCCAAGGGCACGCTGCGCGTGCACTCGCGCACGATGTTCGGCCTGGGCGTGCTGCCTCCCCTCATCACGGAGTTCCGCAGCCAGTACCCGGACATCCACGTCGAGCTGCTGCTGGCCGAGGCCAAGGCCGACATGCGGCGCCAGCAGGTGGACATCGACTTTCGGATCGCGCCACCCGTCGAGGCGGGCCTGAAGCGCCGCATCCTTTTCAAGAGCGAGCGCCATCTGGTCGCCTCGCCCGCCTACGTGGCGGGCATGCCGCCACTGACCGAGCCGCGGCACATCATCGAGCACCAGTGCCTGCCCTACCTGCTGCCGGGCGACAACTACGTCTGGCGCTTTCGCACCGACGAGGGCGTGGACGAGATCGCGGTCAAGCCGCGCCACGTGTCGAACAACGGCATGGCGCTGCTCGAGCTCGCCCGCCTGGGCGAAGGCATCGCCCTGCTGGATGACTACACGGTGGCCAGCGACATCGCACGGGGCACGCTGGTGCGCCTGATGCCCGAATTCCGCATCACCAACACCACGTTCGAGGAAGGCATCTACGCCACCATCCTCGACACGCCCATGATCCCGGCCAAGATCCGCCTGTTCCTGGACTTCGTGGCGTCCCGGGTGTCCGGCAAGGACGGGCGCTTTCGGGCCTACCGGCACTAGGGGCGGGCAGAACGCAAGACGGCCCGGGCAGGGCCGGGCCGTCTTGCCTGCGCAGGACCATGCGGCACCCGCCAACGGCAGGGCCAGGCCCTTGTCCCCTCATTCCAGGACGATGTTGTTTTCCTTGATGATCGGGCCCCAGTACGCGACATCGGCCTGGATCTGCGCGTCCAGCGCGTCCGGGCCGCCGGTCTTCTCGACCTGGCCGTTGCGGCTCAGCAGCTCACGAAAGGCCGGCGTCTGCACGGTCTTGATGGCGGCGGCCGCGTACTTGTCGACCAGCTCCTTGGGGGTGCCTGCCGGTGCGTGCAGAGAGGTCCAGTAGGTCGACTTCAGCTGGGGGTAGCCCAGTTCGGTCACGCTGGGCACGTCCGGGAAGGACGGATCGCGTTCTTCGGTGCTCAATGCAAGAATCTTCAGCGCGCCCGAACGCTGGTGCTCGACCAGCGCCAGCGGCGTGGCCGAGCTCAGGTCGCCCAGGCCGCCCAGCAAGTCCAGCAGCGAGGCCGGGATGCTCTTGTACGGCACATTCAGCACATCGATGTCCAGCGTCTTGGCCACCAGCAGGCCATACAGATCGCCCACGCTGCCCGGGCCCATCGTGCCGTAGCGCAGCGGCTCGCCGCGCTTCTTGCTGTATTCGATCAGTTCCGGGATGGTGTTCACGCCCAGCTTGGTCGGCACGGTCAGCGTCAGCGGGCCTTCGAACAGCAGCGCCACGGACTCGAAGCTCTCGAAGTTGAACGGCAGGTTCGGACGCAGCATCACGTTGAGCGACACCGGCCCCGTCCCGCCCAGGAACAGCATGTTGCCATCGGGTGCCGCGCGTGCCACGTGGGTGGCGCCGATGATGCCGTTCGCCCCCGGCTTGTTCTCGACGATGATGGTGCGATTGAGCTCTTCGCCCATGCCCTTGGCCAGCATGCGGGCGAAGTTGTCGTTGATGCCGCCCGCCGAGTAGGGGACGATGATCGAGATCGGGGGCTCGGCCTGCGCGGCCTGCGGCAGGGCGAAGGCGGCCAGGATGGCCATGGTGCTCGTGATGAATCCGAAACGCTTCTTGATGTCCAGCATGGGGGTCTCCTCCAGTGGTCGATGCACGGCGCCTGCGCATGGGGAGCGCGGCGCCGCCGCGGCGATGGCCGCGGAGTCTATGGGGTGTCGTGCAGGAATGGGTGGTGCATGAAGGAATGCCGTGGTCCCGTCAGGGCTCGAGGCGGCAGACGGGCACCGGGGCGCCGGCCACGTCCAGCCCGCGCACGCGCAGCACGGCCCCATCGAGCGGGCCGTCGGCCAGCAGTCGGCCGCTGTCGCGGATCGACGTGACGAACAGATCCGTGAGGTCGGGGCCGCCAAAGCACAGCGACGCCGGGTGGGTGAGCGGGACGTCCACGCGCTGCGTGACCTGGCCTTGCGCATCGAAGCGCACGATGGCGCCGGCATGCACCAGGGCCACCCACAGCCCGCCGTCGGTATCGAACGCCGCGCCGTCAGGGGCCGAATCCAGATTGGCCGTCCGCACGAAGACGCGCGCATCGGTCAGCGTGCCATCCGCTGCCAGGGCATACGAGTCGATGCGGCGCGCCGCGCTGTCCGCCACATAGAGCCGGCCGTCCAGCGGGCTGACACAGGGGCCGTTGGTCACGCCCAGGGCGGGCGCTACGCGGGCAAAGCCGCCGTCCGGCGCGAGGCGGTACACCCCGCCCAGCAACGGCTCGTCGGCTTCCCGGTGCACGTGCATGGTGCCCACCAGAAAGCTGCCGTCAGGCAGCACCTTGCCATCATTGAGCCGCAGGTTGGGGTGGCTGTCGTGGATCTCGCCCAGGGTGCGCAGCTCGCCGGTGTCGGTATCGAGCAGGGCGACCGAGGTCTTCAGTGCGACGACCACGTGGCCGTCGGCCGTCAGCGCAAACGATCCGGCAGGTGCCGGCACCGTCCAGGCCGGCCCCTTGCCGGTCTCCGGATGCAGGCTGTGGATGCTGCCGCGCCGGCAGTCCATCACCCACAGGCGACCGGCCGCCGCATCCCACACCGGGCTTTCGCCCAGGTCGGTCTGCAGGGTGCCGATGCGGGTCATCGTGGGCGTCATGAGCTCAATCCGTCAGAAGGAAACGTCCGATCATTCCAGAACGATGTTGTTCTCTTTGATGATGCGGCCCCAATGTTCGCGATCGTGCTGCAGCTGGGCATCCAGGGCGTCGGGCCCGCCGGCCTTCTCGACCTGCCCGTTGCGACGGATCAGCTCGCGGAACTTGTCGGACTGTACCGTCTTGATCGCTGCGTCGGACATTGCCTTCACCATCTCGGGCGGCGTGCCCTTGGGGGCATGCAGCGCCCCCCAGTACGAGGCCTGCAGCTCGGGATGGCCCAGCTCGGTCACGGTGGGCACGTCCGCGACGGCCGGATCGCGCTCGGTCGTGGTCAGGGCGAGGATCCTGAGCGCGCCCGTCTTCTGGTGCTCCAGGAGCGCCGTCGGCGTGGCGGTCGTCAGGTCGCCGCGCCCGGCCAGCAGGTCCAGCAGCGCGCCGCCCGTGTCGCGATAGGGGACGGCAAGGATCTGGACGTCGAAGGCCTTGGCCAGCAGATAACCATACAGGTCCGTCACGCTGCCCGGGCCGAGCGTGCCGTAGCGGATCGGTTCGTCACGCTTCTTGGCGTAGTCCACGAACTCGTCCAGCGTGTTCACGCCCATCGTCCCGGGCACCGTGATGGTCAGCGGGCCTTCGAACAGCATGGCGACCGAGTCGAAGCTGTCGAACGTGAAGGGCGGGGTGGGGCGCAGCATCACGTTCAGCGACACGGGGCCCGTGCCGCCGAGCAGGACGGTGTTGCCATCGGGCTTGGCGCGCGCCACGTAGGACGCGCCTATCAGGCCGTTGGCGCCTGGCTTGTTCTCGACGATGACGGGGCGCTTCAGTTCGCGGCTCATACCTTCGGCGAGCACGCGCGCAAAGCTGTCCGTCGTGCCGCCCGCGCCGTAGGGCACGACGATCGACAGGGGCGTGGCCGCGCTGGCGGGCATGGCCAGCGCCAGGGCGGACAGGGTCATGATGGCGCCAAGGGCGCGCTTGATTCCCAACATGCTGCGGTATCTCCTGGATGCGCGGCGTGACGACGGCCGCGCGGGATGGGGCGGACCGGGCGCCGGATGGGTGCTGGCCCTCGCGCCGACAGGAATGCTGTGCCGGGCCGCTAGCGGAAGGATGCTGTCATGGCGGGTCTCCGGGACGGCATCGGGACGTGCCGATGCCTGATTCTTGTCGGGGCAGTGCGGTGGCGGCGGGCTGTCTGGGCGTGCCGCACCGGGCCGGCGCCTGTCCGGTGTGCCCTGGTACTTGGTGCATATCTTAAAGGCTGGATTCGCGCCGAATGGCCTCGAAATCAGCAGGAGTCTTCGACGCTGGACGGGGGGAATCGGGCGTTCCGATGGCCCCGCGGGTGGCCCCGACTATGCCGGATTTCCGCAGGACACAATCGAGCTTTCGTGCGCAAATTGAAGGAATGTGCCTCCCTATAATGATCGGCAGGCTGCGACCCGGCCGGGTTCGCGGCACCGCATTCAGTCAGAAAAAGGGAGAGGCCATGAAGACAATCCACGCCATGGGACGCAACGCCGTCCACCACGTCGCGATGCGAGGTGCAGCATGAGCAGCGTCGCCTCCACCCCCGATCATGCCAGCGCCGGCGTGCGTCTGGACGTCGCCGACGGCGTGGCCGTGGTCACGCTCGATCGCCCGCCCGTCAACGCCCTGAACCGCGACATGCGGCGCGCCATCGTCGCGACCTTCGATGCCATTTCCGAACGCGAGGACGTGCGCTGCGCCGTGCTGACCGGCAACGGCTCGGTCTTCTGCGCGGGCGCCGACCTGAAGGATCGCCCGAGCGCCGACGTGGCCGGCGACTTCCTGGAACACAACCGCATCACCCGCGAGACCGGCAATGCGATTCGGGAATGTGCAAAGCCCGTCATTGCTGCCGTGAATGGCACGGCACTGGGTGCCGGCATGGGCCTGGTGGCCGCGTGCGACATCCTGTACGCATCGGAGAACGCCACCTTCGGCATGCCCGAGATCAACGTCGGCCTGGCCGGCGGTGCCTCCATGCTGCGCACGCTGTTCGGCCGGTCCACCCTGCGCCGCATGTTCTATACGGGTCAGCGCCTGACGGCGCAGGACCTGCTGCGTCGCAGCGTGCTGGAAGACGTGCTCGCACCCGAGGAACTGATGCCGGTGGTGATGGACCTGGCCCGCGAGATCGCCACCAAGGCGCCGCTCGCCCTCATCTACGCCAAGCGCGCGGCCAACATGGTCGACGTCATGCCCCAGCGCGATGCGTATCGCTTCGAGCAGGAATTCACGATGGCGCTGGCCAAGACCGAAGATGCGCGCGAAGCCCGCATGGCCTTCCTCGAGAAGCGCAAGCCGCAGTTCAAGGGCCGCTGAGCGATGACCGAGAACCGCATGCGCCCCGGCGCCGGCCTGCAGGCCTTCTTCGACGCCCAGGGCATCGCCATCGTCGGCGCCTCCAGCGACATCACCAAGATCGGCGGGCGTCCCGTCCACCTGCTGAAGAAGTACGGCTATGCCGGCCCGATCTATCCGATCAACCCCAAGGCCGACGAAGTCCAGGGCCTGACGTCGTATGCGTCGGTGCGCGACACGCCCAGCGCGCCCGACATGGCGATCCTTGCCGTGCCGGCCAGCGCCACGGCCGACGCCTTGCGTGACTGTGCCGCCCGCGGCGTGCGCGCGACGGTCGTGCTGTCCTCCGGCTTTGCCGAAGCCGGACCCGAGGGCGTGGCCATGCAGGACGAGCTCGTGCGCATCGCGCGCGAGGCCGACATGCGCCTGCTCGGCCCCAACTGCCTGGGCACCGTCAGCGTCACCAACGCCGCCATCGGCTCGTTCTCGATCGTGCTGGAAGAGAACATGCCCACGGCAGGCACGGTGGGCATCGTGTCCCAGTCGGGCAATGTGGGCAGCTTCACCATCCAGAACATCGTGCAGCGCGGCCTGGGCCTGAGCCGGTTCATCGCGACCGGCAACGAAGCCGACGTGGATGTGGCCGACGGCATCGCCGCCCTGGCCGAGGACGACATCACGCGCGTCATCCTGTGCTGCATGGAAACCTGCCGCGACGCCGATCGCCTGATCGACGCGCTGGGCCGGGCGCGGGCGCGCAACAAGCCGGTCATCGTGCTGAAGATCGGCTCGACCGAGCAAGGCCAGGCAGCGGCGGCATCGCACACGGGCGCGCTCGCCGGATCCGATGCCGTCATCGATGCGGTGTTCCGCCGCCACGGCGCCTTGCGCGTGCATTCGCTCGAGGCGTTGCTGGACGTCGGCCAGGCCGCCTCCATGCTGCTGCCGGGCCGCCTGCCGGCGGGCAACCGCGCCACGCTGATGGCGGCCTCCGGCGGCTTTGGCATCATGATGGCCGACGCCATGAGCGAGGCGGGCTTCGTGCTGCCCACGCTGCAAGCCCGCACGCAAGCGCGCATCCTGGAAGCCGTGCCCGGTGCCGGCGTCAACAACCCGGTCGACGCCACCGCCCAGATGTCCAGCCGCCCCGACATCCTGATGAAGATGCTGTCGGCCGTGCTGGAGGAGCCCAACAGCGACATCGCCGTGCTCTTCATGGCGCTCTCGCTCTACAACAAGCGGTTGCGCGGCGTGTACATGGAGACCCTGGCGCGCGTGCGCGAAGCGCACCCGGATCGCCTGCTGGTGGCGATCAGCGCCGGGCCGGCGGACGCCGTGCGCGAGATCACGGGCATGGGCATCCCGGTGTTCAGCAGCATCGATGCGGCCGCCAATGGCCTGGCAGGCCTGGTGCGCCTGGGCCAGCTCGTCTCGCTGGCCGACGCCACGACCTACGATGGCCCCGTGGAGTCCGTCGATCCTGCCGTCTTTCGCAATGAGTTCCACGCCAAGCAGGCCCTGGGCGCGGCAGGCATCGCCGTGCTGCCCGAAGCGCTGGCCGGCTCGGCCGACGAGGCCGTGCAGCATGCGGATCGCCTGGGCTACCCGGTGGTGTTGAAGATCGCTTCCGAAGACATCCAGCACAAGACCGAGATCGGCGGCGTGGCGCTGCGACTGGCGGATGCCGAGGCCGTGCGCGCCGCGCATGGCCACATCCTCGCCCAGGTGCGCCAGCACGCGCCGCAGGCCCGCGTGGATGGGGTGCTGGTCGCACCCATGGCGCAGGGCGGCGTCGAGCTCATCGCCGGCGTGTCCCGCGATCCGGTCTTCGGCCCGGTGGTCATGGTCGGCATGGGCGGCATCTACGCCGAGGTCCTGAAGGATGTCGCCGTGCAGGCCGCGCCCGTCAGTGTCGCCGAAGCCGAAGCCATGATCCGCGGCCTGAAGCTCTTTCCGATCCTGGATGGCGCGCGTGGCCAGCCCAAGGCCGATGTCGCCGCCGCGGCACAGACCGTGGCGCGACTGTCCGAGTTCGCCTGCCGTCACGCCGGCGACATCGCCGACATCGACATGAATCCCGTGCTGGTCCGGCCCGAGGGCCAGGGTGTCGTCGTCCTCGACGCCCTGATGATCCCCGTGCAGCCGGCCGCATCGTCCCCGCATTGAGGTTGCCCATGCCCTACGACACGTCCGTCGCCATCCCCGACCCCGCCGCGGGACGCGACGTCTATCGCCAGCACGCCCGCACGTGGCTGCAGGCGAACCTGCCGGCGCACATGCGCGCCGACAGCCTCGAATACCGCACGCCCACGCTGGCGGAATGCCGCGACTTCGAAGCCGCGATGTACCAGGTGGGCCTGGCCGGCATGACCTGGCCCAAGGCGTACGGCGGCCACGGCCTGTCGCTGCGCGAGCACCTAGCCGTCAACAAGGAGGTCGGCGCACTGCCCATGCCCGAGAGCGTGAGCTCGATCGGCAAGGAACTCGCCGGCCCGATCATCATGGCCGTGGGCACCGAGGAACAGAAGCAGGCCTTCCTGCCCGCCATCCTCGAGATGCGCGAATACTGGTGCCAGGGCTTCTCTGAGCCGGACGCCGGGTCGGACCTCGCGCGCCTGCGCACCAAGGCCGTCCAGGAAGGCGACCAGTGGCGCATCAACGGCCAGAAGATCTGGACCAGCGGCGCGGCCAAGGCCCATTACTGCCTGCTGCTCACGCGCACCGGTGTGGTCGCGGACAAGCACCGGGGCCTGCTGATGTTCGCCGTGCCCATGGATACCCCGGGCATCCGCGTCGTGCCGATCAAGTCCATCGACGGCAAGGATTCCTTTGCCGAGGTGTTCTTCGATGACGTCGTCGTGCCGGACAGCGCCCGCCTGGGTGCGCCGGATGAAGGCTGGAGCGCCGCCATCCGCGTGCTGTCGATCGAGCGCGCCACCAACCGCATGTACCGGCCCTGGCGTTTCGAGGCCGAACTGCGCCAGCTGGTGCAGGCCTGCCAGTCGGACGCCACGTTGTCGGCCCTGCTGGATGATGGCTACTACCAGCGGCGCATCGGCGAGGTCCTGACCCACATCGATGCCCACAAGGGCCTGGTCGAGCAGACCGTGGACACGATGATGTCCGGCCAGGGCATGGGTGCGCGCGGTTCGCTGACCAAGCTCTACTGGTCGGAGTGCCACCAGGCCTTTGCCGAGCTGGCGCTGCAGATGGTGTCCCACGTCAATCCGGGCTCGAGCCCGCTGGCGCGGCGTGCCCGCAAGCACTTCACCACGGCGTATCTGTTCGCGCGCGCCGAGACCATCTATGCCGGCACCTCCGAAGTGCAGCTGGACGTGATCGCCCAGCGCATCCTGCAACTGCCCAAGGACCTCTGACCATGACGATGCAAGACGATAGTCTGCGCCCCGAGGAATTTGCCGAAGCCGCTGCGGCGGCCATCGAAGACGCGCAGGGCCGCAGCGTGCGCGACGCAGCCCGGGTGCTGGCCGAGGCCGGCCTGCTCGGCATCAGCGCACCGGAAGACGACGGTGGCCTGGGGCTGGGCCTGGCCTTCGCCCTGCCCATCGCCGAGGTGGGCGGCAAGCTGCAGGTCGACTTCCCGCTGGTCGAAACCCTGGTCCTGGCCAAGGCCCTGGCCGGCACTGCCGAAGGCGCGGCGCTGGTGGCGGGCGAGAAGCTTGCCACGCTGGCCTGGCAGGGCGACCTGGCGAGCGGCCTGGCCGGCCATGCCAAGCAGGCGGCCGATTGCGACTGGGCGCTCGTCGCCGATGGCAAGGGCGGCGCCGCGCTGGTGGAGATCGCCAGCGTCGAGCCCGACGCCGACCCGTCCCTGGACCCGGAGCGCCCGCAGTACTGGCTGCGCCTGGCAGGCGGACGCGTCGTTGCCACGCTGGACGCCCAGGCCTACGCCGCCTTGCTGGCGGAAGCCCGCATCCTGACGGCCGCCTGGCTCAACGGCGCGGCCAAGGGCGCCCTGGAGCGCACCGCCACCTACATGGCCACGCGCGTGCAGTTCGGCCGTCCGTTGTCGGCCAAGCAGGCCGTGCGGCACTGGCTCTCGCGCATGCATCTGCAATGGGAAGCCTCGCGCGCCGCCGTGCTGCGTACGCTGGCCACCGACGAGTATGGCCAGGCGCGCGACACGCGCACCGCGCTGGCCGTCAGCATCGCCACGGCGGCGTTCATCCTGGAAAAGTCCATCCATTTGCACGGCGGCATGGGCTTCACGTGGGAACTGCCCCTGCACATCGCCCTGCGCGACGTGCGCAAGACCGATGCTGCCTTTGGCAGCGGCGCCATGACCAAGGCCATCGGCCAGGACTTCATCCGGGCCGCCTGAGCCCAGGAGACACCATGCAACAAGTACATCAAGATCTGGCCGGCCGCGTCGCCCTCATCACCGGGGCGGGCAATGGCATCGGCCGCGAGACGGCGCACCTGATGGCCGCGCGCGGCGCCATTGTCGGCGTCAATGACCTGAAGGAAGAGTTCGTGCAGGCCGCCGTGGACAGCATCCGCGCGGCGGGCGGCCAGGCCTTCGGCGTCGTGCAGAACGTCTCGACCCGCGAGGGCGTGCATGCCGCGGTGGAGTCCGCGCGCGAACAGGGTGGCGGTCGCTTCGACATCCTCGTCAACAACGCCGCCTGGGTCCGCTACCAGGCCGTGCCCGACATCATGGCCGACACGATGGAGCGCATGCTCGACGTGGGCTTCAAGGGCGTGATCTGGGGCATCCAGGCCGCGGTCGCCGCCATGGACGAGGAACGCGGTGGCGTCATCGTCAACGTGGCCTCGACCGCCGCGCTGCGCTCGGCACCGAACTCCGTGGTGTACTCGGGCATCAAGTCCGGCATCGTCGGCATCACGCGTGCCGCCGCCGCCGAACTGGGCGCCCGCAACATCCGCGTCAACGCCGTCTGCCCCTCGGCCGTCCCGACCGAAGGCACGCAGCGCAATCGCAACGCCGAGCGTGACGCCCGCCGCGTGGCCACCACGCCGCTGGGCCGCCTGGGCACGGTCGAAGACATCGCCCGTGGCATCTGCTACCTGGCAGGTGACGATGCCGGCTTCGTGACCGGCCAGGCGCTGGTGCTCGATGGTGGCGTGACGTTCAGCAATCTGTAATTCTGCAGGCAGGGCACGGTCCGGGCGAGCGCCGCTCCGGACCCCTGCTGGCGGCAGGGGCCGCACGCCCCGGGCAGGATCGGCGTGAGGGACCGCTGCCGGCAGGTGTCGCAAGCCCGGCGTCCCGACTGCCATCTGCCTCGCGCAGGCCGGCGCGGGGCCGGGGCCGGCAGATCCCGCGCGCCGTGACGTAGTGATCATCAGGACCGCACGTCGACGGTCCATCGACAACAGGGAGACCCATGCCTACCGTCCTCATCACCGGCGCTGCCTCGGGCATCGGCCGGGCCACCGCGCGACGACTTGCCGGCCAAGGCTGGCAATGCGTGTTGCTGGACCGCAATGCCGACGCCCTGGCGGCCTTGGTGCCGACATTGCCGGCGCCGCGCCCGGCGGGAGCAGGGCAGGGGAATGTACCCGCCCAGGCCGGCCCTGGCGCCGACCCGGCCCAGGCGGCACACCTCGCCGTCTCGCTGGACCTCACCGACACCGCCGCCTTCGCCAGCCTGGCAGACCGCGTGCCGCCGCTGGACGTCCTGATCAACAACGCGGGCATGTCCGACAGCCGTGGCATCGGGCTGGCGGAGCAGACGCCGCAGGACCAGGCAGCCCTGGTGGCCCTGAACCTGCAGGCGCCGGCCGCCCTGGTGCGCGCGCTCACGCCGCGTCTGGGACCCGGCGCGCGCGTCATCAATGTGTCCTCGGGCGCCGGCCTGCGGGCCATTCCGTGGCGCGGCATGTACAGCCCCACCAAGGCGGGCCTGATCGCGCAGACACGTGCGCTGGCCGCAGCGCATCCGGCATGGTCGGTGGTCGTGCTGTGCCCGGGCTTCGTGCGCACGGAACTCGTCGACGGCCTGATCTCGGCGGGCAGGCTGGATCCCACCACCGCCGTCGCCCGCATTCCGCTGGGCCGCATGGCCGATCCCGATGAACTGGCCGCCGGCCTGGCGTTCCTGGCCACGGCGGGTGCCGGTCCCCTGCGTGGCAGCGTGCTGTCGCTCGATGGCGGCGCCTCGATCTTTTCCGGTGGCATTCGCTTTGACCCCAGCACCTTCGCACCGCTGCCGCTCGATGCCCCGGCCGACGTCCGCGTGGTGGGCGAGGGGCGGGAGCGCTGGGCGGGGTTGCAGGGCACCGGTGCCCACGCCTCGCAGGCGGACACCCGCCGCCTGTCGGCCCAGGCATCCGCCACGGCGGCAGGCACGGATGCGGACGCTGGCGATTCGACGGCGGGCGCGGCAGCCGGCTACCCGGCCGTCATCGACGTCTCCGCCCTGACCGCACCCTCGATCTGGCAGGCCGTCCACGAAGCTGCCGCACGCTTTGCCGCCAGCCAGACCGGCCCGGCCAGCCTGACCGTGCTCGTGCCACGCGTACCCGCTGACGCACCCTGGGAAGCCGCCGGCGACGCCGGTGCCGCGCAGATGCTCATCGCGACGCTGGCCTGCGAGCTCGGTGCCCGGGCGCTGCGCATCAACGCGCTGGAGATCGGTCCCGATGACACGCCCGACAGCCTGCGTGACGTCCTGCACTACATGGCGGGCGCCAGCGCGCAATACCTGACGGGCCAGACCTGGCGCACGACGGGCGAGGCCAGCGATGCCTGACCAGCCCATCGATCGCGACGCCCTGAAGGCGCATTACATCGCCGAGCGCGGATACTGGCGCCCCTGGAACGAGGCCCTGCTGCAGCACAACCCTGCGTTCCTGCAACGCTATGCGGACTACGCCGGCCATCCCGCCCGCACCGGCCCCTTGTCCGAGCGCATGGTCGAACTGATCTACGTCGCCCTGGACTCCTCCGCCACCCATCTGTTTCCGACGGGTCTGGAGATCCACATGCGCAAGGCGCTGGACGTCGGCGCCACGCCCGAGGACATCTTCGACGTCCTGCACCTGGTCACGGCCCAGGGCCTGGCCAGCGTCTACGACGCCACGGCCATCCTGGCCGAAGAAGCCGGCCTGGGCGAGGCCGATGCGGCCAGGGTCATCGGTGAAGCGGCCCCCGCGCAGGCCGACGACACCCACCGCGACGGAGCAGGCCGTCCCGCCGCCACCGCGTCCCGCGTCCGGCACCTGCTGCCCGGCGCCGAGCGCTGGCTGCCCGCCGTCCTGGCCCTGGACCCTGGCTACCTGGACGTCCTGCTCGACTTTCTCGAACACGGCCGCCCGCAGTCGGGCCTGTCCCAGGCGGACCGCGCGGTGATCGACGTGGCATTGCACGCCTGCTTCACCGCCTACCGTCCCGCCGCCCTGCGTCACGCCATCCGCTCGGCCCTGGATGCGGGCAATGCGCCCGCTGCGCTCTTGCAGGCGATCCAGCTGGGTGCCCACCTGTCGGTGCACGGTGCAGCCCTGGGTGCATCGACCTATGCCGGACTGGCGGCCAAAGCCTGATCCTGCTAGAATCGCGGATTCGCAATTCCCGGGGTCGTCATTTCCCGGGACGCCGAACCGAATCAGGACAGGTGGCCGAGTGGTTGAAGGCGCACGCCTGGAAAGCGTGTATACGTCACAAGCGTATCGGGGGTTCGAATCCCCCTCTGTCCGCCAGTTGTTGATGTTGGCGATACGCCAAGTCGCAGAAATGGAAAAGCCCGCAAGGCATTCAAGCCTTGCGGGCTTTTTTGTTTTTTACCCGCGATGTCCTGGCGGACGTTGACGGGGCCTGGCATCTGCGTACCCGCCTTGCGCGTGTGGTGGTTCGTGTCCATGGCATCGCGCCGTGTCGGCTTCGTATGAACCGCACCTTGACTCAAGGTCGGGTGCGAGCGACGTCCGGACTTGGCTGCCATCGTGTCGGTATGTGCCGACACCCATCGAGCCCGTTCTCGCTATGGGTCAGTCTGAGCCGCCTCATGCCCCCTCGGGTGGGTCAGCCGTCAGCCTCGGATGTCGCTGCAAGAGCGTTGCAGCTACGGCATCGCCGCCATCTCGCGCTCGGCAGCCCTCGGCAGCCCTCGGCATCTTGCGGCTGCGCTGATGACTGACGGCCACCCACGCGCAAGCTTGAGTGGCGGGATCGTTCCATGCGAATCCGCACAAACCGACAAAACCGGACGAAATGAGAATTGTTGTTAACATTCCCCGGCAAATGTCCCACCCGGAGATCCGAATGTCTGCACCTCTGTCGTTTCGCCGTCTGACCGTTCTGGCAGCCGCCACCCTGTTGCTTTCCGCCTGCGCCGCGCCGCCGGCTGCGCAAGCCCCCGCGCCTGTCGTGCCCGCGGGCGTTGCCGCCGTCGCCCAGGCGCCGCAGCTGCGCCAGGACATCTTCAACGGTGCCTACGAAGTCATCCCCTACGGCGCCAACGGCACGATCTTCGTGGCGTCCACGCCGTCGTTCGACCAGACTTCGCCCGGCTACGTCCACCGCCTGGATGCGCGCACCCTGCAGCCGCTGCAGACGATCCAGCTGCCGCGCCGCGCCTTCGCGCTGGGCCTGGATGACGTGACCAACACGCTGTACGTGGGCAACACGCTGGATGGCTCGCTCACGCAGATCAAGGCCGACAGTGGCCTGGTGCAGGGCGTGATCCAGCTGGCCCCGCCCACGCGTGGCGAGGACGGCAAGGTGTCCTATGCGCATACCCGCAAGGTGCTGGTGGACGCGAAGAACCACCGCGTCTTCGTGACCAGTCCCGATCAGCAGGGCAAGCTCTGGATCGTGGATGCATTGAAGGCACAATTGGCGCACACGGTGGACACCGGCCTGTGGACGGCAGGCCTGGCCTATGACGAGAAGGCCGACCGGGTGTACGTGAGCCAGGGCGGCATCGACGAGATCCTGGCCATCGATCCGGCCACGGGCACCATCGTGCAGCGTTTCTCCACGGGCGACAGCACCGGCAACACGAAGGAAGCGTCCAGGCACTTCTTCATCAACCTCGCCATCGATGTGGACGGCCAGCGCCTCTTTGCCACGGACTCGAACACCAATCGCGTGTACGTGTTCGACATCGCGAGCGGACGCGCCTTGCAGCAGTTCGACGTGGGCGGCATCGGCGCCCTGGACATCGTCTACAACCCGCAGCGCAACGAGCTCGTGACGACCCATCGCGGCGTGTCGCGCGACGTGCCGACCGGCACGGGCGCGGTCACGGTGTTCGATGCCGACACCTATGCGGTGAAGCAGGTCTACGATCTGCCCGCGCACCCCAACAGCCTGGCACTGTCGGACGACGGTCAGACGCTGTATGTGACGGTGAAGGCACCGCACGGCGAGAAGCATCCCGCCTGGCGCAAGGACGCCCTGGACAGCGTGGTGCGCATCGATCTGAAGTAAGTCGATGGCCTGACGGGTGGGTGCGGTTCGGGCCGCCCCTGTCCACAGGAAGGCAGGGCGCCTTTCGCGGCAGGCCGAGCTCGGCGCCAAGCCCGACCTGGGCCGGGTCGAGGCCACGGTCAGCGTCTTCCCGATCCCCACGCCCGGCAGCTATCTGGATCCGGCAACGCTGCGCTTTGCCGCCGACGGCCGGCCGCGCACCGTGCTGGCGCCAGCGGCCACGGCGTTCTGAGTGCTGCCTGACCGCCCGGCCGCTCGGGTGTCAAGACCCGGGCGGCAAGCCGAGCATCAGGTGGGGCTCACTCCTTGGCCAGCCAGGCGTTGCGAAACGACGAGCGCGATCCGTCGGGGCCCACGTCCAGCCCTTGCACGCGCGCATGATGGAAGGTGAAAAAGGGCGCGTTCATGACCGGCAGCAACGGCAGGTCGCGCAGGGTGAGGCGCTGCAGTTCGTGGAACTGCTCCACCCGCTTGGCCGGATCCAGTTCGCTCTGGTAAGCCTCGATGATGCGATCGGTCTCGTCACTGGCATAGCCGGTGGCCGAGATGTACGGCACGCCCGGGGACACCGCCTTGGACCAGAACTGCCGCGTGAGGCCCATCTCCGGGTCGAACAGCGTGGAGAACCCGTTGATGATGACGTCGTAGTTGTAGTCGGTCCACACCTTCTTCAAGTAGGTGGAAGGCTCCGACGACACGGGTCTCAGGTCGATGCCGACCTTGCGCAGGTTCTGGCGCAGGAACTCGCCTGCGGGGACGAACGCATTGGAGCTTGGCGAGAGGTCGAGTTGCAACGAGAATCGGACGCCGTTGGCCTTGCGCGGGTAGCCTGCCTCGTCGAGCAGCTTTTCTGCCAGGGCCGGGTCGTAGGCATAGGTCGGCTTGTCGTCGGTGTAGAAGCGCGTCAGCGATGCGGGCACGGGCCCGTTCGCCGGTTCGCTCAGCCCATACCAGACCGTATTGATGAGACCCTGCTTGTCGACGGCATGGGCAAAGGCCTGGCGCACTTTCAGGTTGCCGGTCTCGGGGCGCTTGAGGTTGAACATCAGATAGTAGATCTGCGCGTTGTACGAGTAGCCGCGCGGCTCGTAGACCAGGTCCGGCCGTTGCCGCAGGCGCTCGACGTCCGAGAAGGGCACGCCGGCGAAGGGCAGGTACTGGATGTCGCCGGTCTCCAGCGCAGCGGCACGGGCGGCCGGGTCGGGGATGTCGCGAAAGATCAGGCGATCCAGGTACGGCTTGCCCTCGTCCCAGTAGTCCGGGTTGCGCTCCAGTTCGACATACTGACCCTTCTTCCATTCCTTGAAGCGGAACGCGCCCGTACCCACTGGCTTGGCGTTGTACGGATTGGTGCGGACATCCGTGCCTTCGTACAGGTGGCGCGGCAGGATCTGGGCCTCGACGGCGTTGAGCGAGTTCAGGATCACCGGCGACGGACGAGACAGGCGCAGGATGGCGGTGTGCGCGTCCGGCGTCTCCACGTCCTCCACCGCGCTGAAGGTGATGCGCGCACGCGGGTGGACCTTCTTGAGCACTTCCAGGATGCTGTACCGCACATCGGCCGAGGTGAAGGGCTCGCCGTCGTGCCACTTCACCCCCTCGCGCAGCTTGAGCGTGATGGCCAGGCCGTCGGGCGACACGTCCCAGGATGTCGCCAGGACGCCATGGGCGTTCTGCTCGTCGTCGTAGGTCAGCAACCCGTCGAAGATGTTGGATCCCACGACCGCGTTGGCATACTGGTTGTTGAAGCTCACATTGAGCTGGTTGGGCGCGGGATGAACGGCAGCGATCAGGGTGCCGCCGCGTACCGGCGTGGCGTCCGCGGCAGGCGAGGTCTGCGCGGTGACGCTGTTCAGGCCGACCGCGAGCGGAGCGAACAGTGCGGCCTGCAGCAGGCGTCGCCGCAAGCGGGAAAGGGAAGGCTGAAAGGACATGGTGTGTGGGTCGGTGGGTCAGGAATGGGATGGGAAGGAAAGGTCGGTGAACAGGGCGGCGACATCGTTCAGCGTCTCGATGGCCAGCAGGCGCGAACTCAGGCGTTCGATGACGTGGGGGGGCAGTCCGATGCCGGCCAGCGCGTCGGCGGCCTTGTGAAGCAGCGCCTCGGTGTCCAGGGGGAATGCGGACCCGCCGGCGACGGCAGTGACCGTGGCGCTGCGCTTGCCCGCATCGGCCAGATGCACGGTCACCGTCGCGGGCGCAAAGGCGCCCGTTCCGGCAACATGGATGCGCGTGCGGTCGATCAGCCCCTTCAGCGAAGGGTCCAGCACGGCGGCCGGTGCAATCTGAGCCAGTCCGAACCGGCCGGCGCGAAGTGCGGCAGCCACGATGTACTGGGCGCAGAACTGGCCCGTCACCTCGGCTTCGCCGGCGGTGTCGTACGGCCCGCCAACCAGGCCGTGCATGTCATGGGTCAGCGTCACTTCCACCGCGGCAATGTCCGTATCGGGGAAACGGCCGCCCGGGTGGGCGCTGGCCAGCTGCAGTGCGGCCTGCAGGGCGGCATGCGCACGTCCGCAAGCGGGATACGGCTTGTAGTGCGTGGCGTCGATCAGCCACGTCTGGCCGAGGCCCGCGGACAGCGCGGCAGCATCGGGCCGCGGAACGGTCGAACCGCCAGGGTGGGCGCCGTCCGCCAGGCGATTCGGCGCCGACGGCGGGACGTCTCCTGTCAACGCGAAAAGGCCATGCTCGCCGTCGAATGCATGGCGCGGGCCACTGATGCCGCGCTGCGCGAGCAGTGCGCTGTGCACCCCTGCCCGGGCGGCGAAACCGGTCAGCAGCCGTTTGCTGAGCGTGCGTTCCAGATGACCTTGCTGCGTGCCGCACGCCTGTCCCAGCGCAAGCCCCAGGGCGGACAGCGTCTGATCCGCATCCAGCCCCAGCAGACGGGCGCTTGCCGCGGCGGCACCGAAGACGCCATAGACGGACGTGCGGAACCAGCCGCGCCGGGCCTGTCCCGCGCGGGCAAGCCGATAGGCGAGCTCGTTGCCAGCGGCGATGGCGGCGACCAGCGCGGTGCCGTCGGCATGGACGTGCTCGGCCACGGCGATCGCTGCCGGAATGACCACGGCGTCGATGTGGCTCGCGTGCGCGTGCAGGGAGTCGAAATCCAGCGCGGCAGCAAAGGCGCTGTTGTGGAAGGCGGCTGCTGCGGGCGGCACGCGCAGCCCGCTGCCGTCCCACAACAGACTGCGCGGCGCACCGCCGTCGGCTGCGGCCAGCGCCGAGACAGCGGGCATGCCGCCAGCGTGGCGCGCGGCCCAGGCCACGGCCACGGTATCCAGCAGGCTCTGGCGCACGCGCAGCGCGGTCGTCGGTGGCAGGGCTGCCGGCCCCGGGCCGCTCAGCCACGTCAGCATGGCGTGTGCGTCGCTCATGCCGGGCGATCCGGCGCTTGCAGCCAGGCCTCGGTCAGCGCGGAACGCGACGCGTCGGGCAGCGTCGTCAGGCCCCGCACGCGAGCCTGGTGGAACGTGAAGAACGGCGCATCCAGGATCGGGATGAAGGGCAGGTCCTTGCCGAGCTGGCGCTGCAGGGCATGGAAGTGTTCGCGCCGGCGCGCAGGGTCGATCTCGGTCTGGTAGGCCTCGACGATGCGATCGGTCTCCGGCTGCGCATAGCCCGAGGCGTTGACATACGGCACCCCTCGCGACGCCCCTTTGGACCAGATGATCCGTGTCAGGCCCATCTCGGGATCCAGCATCACCGAGTAGCCCTGGATCAGCATGTCGAAGTCGTAGTCGGTGTAGATCTTGCGGATGTAGGTCGGCCCGTCGTGGCGCTCGAAGCTCACGCCGATGCCCACGCGCTGCAGGTTCTGTCGGATGAACTCGGCCGCGTGCGCATAGGCCTCGGTCGATGGCGACGGCGTGAAGGTGAGCCTGAAGCGCATCCCGTCCGCCTGGCGCGGCAGCCCGGCTTCGTCGAGCAGGGCCTCGGCACGGGCGGGATCGAACGGATACTCGGGCTTGTCGCTGGTGTAGAACTGGGTGAGCGCCGCCGGGATGTGGCCCGCAGCGGGGCGGCTGAGCCCGTACCAGACGGTGTCGATCAGGCGCTGGCGGTCGATGGCGTGGGCGATCGCCTGGCGCACCTTGACCTGATCGACGTGCGGGCGGCGCAGGTTGAACTCGATGACGTAGATCTGGGCGCTGTATTCGTAGCCCTCGGTCTGGAACCGCAGTGCGGGGTTCTGCCGCAAGCGCGCCACGTCCGCGAAGGGCACGCCGGCATACGGCAGGTAGTCGATCTCGCCGATCTCGAGCGCCGCTGCGCGCCCGGCCGCGTCGGGAATGGCGCGAAAGATCACGCGGTCCAGATAGGGTTTGCCCTCGTCCCAGTAGCGCGCGTTGCGCTCCAAGGTGATGGATTCCCCCTTCTTCCATTCCTTGAAGCGGAACGGTCCCGTGCCGACGGGCTTGGCGTTGTACGGGTTCGTGCGCACGTCCGTGCCCTCGTACAGGTGGCGTGGCAGGACCTGGCTCTCGGAGGGACTGAGCGCGTTCAGGATGACCGGCGCGGGCCGCTCCAGGCGCAGGATGGCGGTCAGTGCGTCCGGCGTGTCCACATCGATGACCGGCGCGAACGTGACGCGGCCGCGTGCATGGATCTTCTTCCAGACCTCGAGCACGTTGTAGCGCACGTCGGCCGAATCGAACGGCGCCCCGTCGTGCCAGGTGACATTGGGCCGCAGGCGAAAGGTGATCGACAGGCCGTCGGACGCCACCTCCCAATGGGTGGCCAGCGCCGGTCGCGGCTGCTGGTCTTCGCCGTAGGTGACCAGGCCATCGAAAATGTTGGCCGATACCGCGGCGTTGGCGTACTGGTTGTTGATGGCAATGATGAGCGCCGAGGGCTGCGGATGGATGGCGGCGATCAGGGTGCCACCACGCCGTGGCACGTCAGCGCTGCCGGCTTGCGGCGGCCCACTGGCAGCACCGGCGCGCAGGTAGGGGCTGAGTCCGGGCAGGGTGGCGGCCAGCGCAAGCGCCTGGAGTGTGCGGCGACGGGCGGGGCGGATGGTCATGACGGTGCGCTCTGGTTGGCTGGGGGGCTCAGCGGCCCTGGTCGGCGGGGTGCGGACGCCCGTTCGGGCCCCACACGGGTCTGGCGAACACGCGTTCGACCATCGGTTCGAAGAACGACTGGGGCAGGCTCTGGTAGTCCGGATCAAACGCCGCACCGTCGTACAGGGCGCAGAATTCGGCCGTCTGCTCGAATCCAGGATGTCCGCGATAGATGTCCCGGGCATGGCGATCGCGCCCGGTGAAGTGAAAGAAGTAATAGCCCTGGAAGAGATTGTGCTTCTCCACCATCCAGTGGTTCTCGGGCGACACGAAGGGCTTGAGCACGGCGGCCGCGAGATCGGCGTGGTTGAAGCACGCCACCGTGTCGCCGATGTCATGCAGCAGTGCGCACACCACGTACTCCTCGTCGCGGCCATCCCGATAGGCACGCGTGGCGGTCTGCAACGAATGCTCGTAGCGGTCCACGAGGTAGCCCTCGGTGTCCCCCTTGAGCAGTTCCAGGTGTGCAAGCACGCGCCGGGGGAGCTCCCGCTTGTAGGAGGCGCGGCGGGCGCGCAGGATCTCCGAGTCTGCCTGTGTGCGGTCCTTCATGTGCCGGAAGGCGACCGTGGCGGTGAGCAGATCGGCCTCGTTGGCCGCAGGCGCAAGGGGGGATCGGATGTCGGTCATGGTGCGCTCCCCGCTCAGGCGTCGTAGCCCGGATGATCGCGGTCGGCCTTGCGACGAAACGCGGCCCACTCATGGCGTGCGCCCGGGGACCAGTGGCGCTCGGTGTAGATGGTGCGGCCGCGTTCGATGCTCTCGGCCACGACCTTGGGGTCGGTATCGTGCAGGCGTGCACCGCCGGCCAGCGCGGCCACCTGGATGCTGCACGCGCGCTCGACGCGAGCGGTCAGCGCAAAGGCTTCGCCAATGGTGCGTCCGGCTGTCAGCGTGCCGTGGTTGCGCATGAACAGCACCGAACCATCAGCCAATTGTTCTGCCATTCGGGTCCATTCTTCCGATGGCAGGCGTGAGCCACGGTAATCGTAGTAGCGCACGCGGTTGAGCAGCAGCATGGCGTTCTGCGACAGGGGCAGCAGGCCATCGGCCTGCGCGCCGACGGCCGTGCCGGCGATCGAATGTAGGTGCATGATGGCCTGGATGTCCGGCCGGGCGCGGTACAGGGCGCTGTGGATCTCGTCGGCAGCCGGGTTCACCCCCTTGGGGCTGGCGCTCAGCAGATTGCCGTCCAGATCGATCTTCACGAGCGAGGAGGCCGTGATCTCCTCGAAGAACGCGCCGGCCGGGTTGACGAGGTAGTGGTCTGGTTCGCCCGGCACGCGCAGCGAGAAGTGGGTGCCGAGCAGATCATGCCAGCCGAACTGCGCGGCCAGTCGATAGGCGGCGGCCAGGTCGACGCGGGCCGCCCATTCGTCGGCGGACACGGTGGGCTGGTTGATGGGCGCCAGGCGGGCGCTGTGGGTGTGGCTCATGATGCCTCCTCGGTAGGCTGGGGGACGGGTGCGGCGTGACGGTTCGCGGGCGTGCGCAGGCCCAGGTGCGCGCGCAGCGTGGTGCCTTCATAGTCGTGGCGAAAGCGTCCGCGCCGGCGCAGTTCGGGCACCAGCGAATCCACCACGTCGTTCAGCGCCGTGGGCAGCCAGGGCAGCATCAGGTTGAAGCCATCCGCGGCCTCGCCATCCACCCAGGCCTGCATCTGGTCCGCCACCTGGGCGGCGGTGCCGATCGCCAGCAGGTGGCCCCGTGCACCCACGACCTTCTCGTAGAACTGCCGCACGGTCAGGCGCTCTTGCAGCGCCATGTCGATCAACAGTTTCTGGCGGCTGGGAAAGTCCGGCGTGAGCGGCAGCGCCGGGAACAGGCTGTCGGGATCCAGGCCGGACACATCGATGCCCAGATGGCGCTTGAGGACGATCCAGCCCACGGCAGGATCGATCAGGGCCTGCAACTGGGCGTACTTGTCCTGTGCATGGGCCTCGGACTCGCCGATGAAGGTCATGACGCCGGGCATGATCTTCACGTCGTCGCGCTGACGTCCGGCGGCCTCGGCCTGCGCCTTGACGTCCGCGTAGAAGCGCCTGGCGGCATCCAGGCTGGGCTGCGCCGTGAAGACGACCTCGGCGCGCGTGGCAGCGAAGGTCCTGCCTTCGCCGGACGAGCCGGCCTGCACGATGACGGGCTGGCCCTGCGGCGAGCGCGGGATGTTGAGCGGTCCGCGGGCGCTGAAGTGCCGGCCCTGGTGGTGTGCCACGTGCAGCCTGGCCGGATCGAAAAACAGGCCCGAGGCCTTGTCGCGCACGAAGGCGTCGTCCTCCCAGCTGTCCCACAGCGCCTGGACCACGTCCACGAACTCGTGTGCACGCTCGTAGCGCAGGGCGTGGTCCTGCACGTGCTGCTGGTTGAAGTTCTCGGCTTCGCGATCGTTGAAGGACGTGACCACGTTCCAGCCGGAGCGTCCCCCGCTCAGCTGATCCAGCGTGGCGAACTTGCGCGCCACGTGGAAGGGCTCGAAGTAGCTCGTCGACACGGTGCCGACCAGGCCCAGGCGCGTCGTGGCGCCGGCCAGGGCGGCGAGCAGGGTCGTGGGCTCCAGCCGGGTGACGCGCGATGTCCGGCCCACGATCTCGTCATCCGGGTACTGGGCGGCCATCTGGTCGCCGAAGAAGATCATGTCCAGCTTGCCGCGCTCGGCAGTGCGCGCCAGATCGCGGTAGAAGTCCAGGCGCGATCCGCCGTCTGCCGGGACGTCCGGATGCCGCCAGGCGGCAATGTGGTGACCGACGTCCAGGGGGAAGGCCCCGAGGTGGATGTGGGAGGCTCGGCTCATGGCGTGCTCACAGTCTCGCGGTCACGTCATAGGCCTGGCCGAGATGGAACTTGCCGATCGTGGCGGCCGTCTTGTCCAGGTTCTCGTGCAGCGTCTGGTAGCGCAGGTCGCGAATGAAGCGAGACAGGTCCGTGTCGGCGTCCAGGGCGCTGGAGCCGGCGACCTGGGCGCCACGATCGATGGCCAGGACCGCGGCAGCGATGGCCTGATGCTTGGCGTTCATGGAGAAGAGCTCGGCGGCAGCCTCGTCGCGCGGCCACAGCCAGGCAGCCCGATAGGTCAGCCAGCGCGCCGCATCGATGGCGATGCGCAGCTCGCCGATGCGCAGCTGGGTATAGGCGTCGCCTGCCGTCCCGCGGCGCGGCAGGTATTCCGTCAGCAGGTCGAAGACGCCCTCCGCGCCGCCGATGTACTGGGCAGCGAAGCTCAGGTGGCTCTTGGCCTGCCACCGGCCCTTGGCCGACTCGCCCAGTTCGCCGAGCTGGTCCCGGTCCGGCACGAAAACGTCTTTCAGGTGCAGGATGGGGCTGAAGGCGGCGCGCATGCCTATCGGGTTCCAGGACCCGGGCTGGATGGTCAGGCCTTCGACACCTTGTGGCAGTGCCAGCATCAGGTGCCCGCCCGGCGCGGGGATGTCCTTGGCCACGGCCGCGATGGTGTTGTAGTGCACCACGTCGGCCAGCGTGGCGTAGTTCTTCACCCCGTTGACCAGCCAGCCGCCATCGACCTTCTCGGCGACCGTCTGCAGGTTGTAGAGGCCGCGCGCGGTGCGGCCAGGCTCGCTGCCCGTGGAGTTGACGAACTTGCCGGCATACACGATGGGGCCGAGGATGCGTTCGCGCTGCTCGGCCGTGCCGATCTGTTCCAGACGGTGCGAGGCGTTGTAGTGGATGTGGATGCTCTGCGCGGTGGACAGGCAATAGCGCGCGGTCTGCTCGACCACCAGCAGGGAGGCGAGCGGGTCGGTGCCCAGCGCGCCACCGCCCAGGCCACCGAAGGCTTCGCTCAGCGCGGCGGCGCCGTAGCCGGCGTCCACCAGGTCCTGCAGGTTGGCCACGGGGCTCACGGCGCGGGCTTCATGCTCGGTGGCGCGCGGCAGAAAGCGCGTGCGTCCGAGTTCGCCGACGGTGTCGTAGATCTTCTGTTGTTTGGGGGTGTAGTCGAAGTGCATGGTGATGTCCGAAGAAAGAAGGGGTGCCGCGCTCACGCTGCGCCCGGCAGACGGAAGCCGGCGTCATCGCGGGTCAGGATGGTGTCGACCAGGCTTTCCTCCCAGGCCAGGTAGGCGCGGGAGGCGTCGTCGTTGCCGGCGTGGCGATCGTGCAGCCAGAACAGGGTGTCGATGCGCTCGGCGCGCGGCAGCTCGAGCGCCGATTCGTCCACGGGCAGGCCGGCGTCCTGCCATGCCGTGGCGTCGCCCTGCACCGCGAGCACGCGCTGGGCGGGATGGCGTTCGCTCAGGTCGCGCGCGACCAGGCGGTGCGCCTCGTTGGCCTGCCCCGTGACCAGCAGGACCGTCGCGTCGCGTGCCTCGGCAGGCAGGGCGTCCAGACGCGAGCGGTTGATCCAGGTGGCGCCGCGCAGGCGACGCTGCTGGAAGTCCGCGCTGCTGCCCGCGTCGAGTACGGCGGCGCCGGCTGCAAGGTAGGTCGCGGCCGTGGCGGCGGGAATGGCGGGCGGCCATCGGGTGGCGTCCAGCGTGGCGCCTGCCGGCGCGGCAGCGCTCGTGAAGGCCGCTTGCTGATCGGCGTCCCGCAGCACGGCGACCTCCCAGCCCAGTTGCTGCAGCCAGTAGGCCGTCACGTCGGCGCGCGCGCCGACGTCATCCACCAGGACCAGGCGCGCGCCGCGCACGGCGGCCCAGAGGTCCAGCGTCTGCAGCAATTGGCCGCCCGGCACGCCGATGGCGCCGGGCAGGTGCGATCGCTGATGTTCCTCGGGCGTGCGCACATCGAAGACGAAGGTCGTGCGGCCTTCGTCACGCTGCCAGGCGGCAAGTCCTGCCAGGTCCACGTGCGGGATGCCGGCGCGCTGCGCCAGGGCGCGGGCGCGCTCGCGGCCTTCGGCGAATGCACGGGCATCGGCCGGGGGAGGCGCGTCGTCGGGTCCGGTGGCGATGGGGGCACCGCTCAGGCGCCAGCCCTGCGTGCCGCCGGCCAGCGCATAGACCGGATTGGGAATGCCCGCGCTGATCAGGCTTTGCGCACCCATGATGCCGCGCGTGCGTCCGGCGCAGCTGACGACGATGGGCGTGTCGCTGGCGTCGACGAAGCGAGCGGCATGCAGCACCAGTTCCGCATTGGCGCAATGCCGTGCGCCTGGCACGTGGTAACGCGCGAACTCGGTGGCGGTTCGGCCATCCAGAACGACGTGCGGACGATGCTCGGCGCGCCACTGCTGCAACTCGGCGGGACCGATGGCCGGCGTGTGGAAGCTGTGCTCCACACACTCGGCAAACGCCTTGCTGGCCACGTGGATGCTGGGGTGCAGGGGACGGCCGATGGCTGCCCATGCCGCCGCGCCACCGTGCAGCACATGGACGGCGTGATAGCCCAGCTCGGCCAGGCGGCGCTCGGCCAGCGCCTCGGTGTGGGGCTCGGCCACCAGGACGATGCGGGTGCCAAGTCTGGGCACCCGCGCGCGGATCTCGCTTTCCAGTCTGCTCAGGGGCAGGTTGGCGGCGTGCAGCGGGTGGCCCTCGCCATACGGACCGGCTTCGCGCACGTCGAGCAGGGCGATCTCGTCGCCATCGTCCAGCCAGCGCACGAGCGTGGCGGCATCTAGGTAGGCAGGTCGGGTCATGGGGTGGTCACCAGGGTGTCGAGAGAGGCGTGTGCCGACGCTGGCGCGGCAGCGGGCGTTGACGGCACGAGAACAGGGGAGGGGGCGGCGGCGCGGCGCACGACGTGCAGGACGTGCGTCTGTCCGCCTGGCTCGCCCGGCGCGTGACAGGCCACGCCATGCCCGTCGTCCAGGATCACCCACGGCGGCGCCGTCTCACGGCAGACCGGCAGCGCGCGCGGGCACCGCGTGTGAAAGCTGCACCCCATGGGGGGGTGGTACGGATCGGGGAGGTCGCCTTCGATGACGGACGACGCGCCGCGGCGCCCGGCATGCGGGTCCATCCCCGGCACGGCGGCGATCAGCGCCTGGGTATAGGGATGCGCGGGATGCCCCCAGATGCGCTGCCGGGGCGCGGTCTCGATGATGCGACCCAGGTACATGACGGCGACGCGATCCGCCAGATGCTGGACCACGCCCAGGTCGTGGCTGATGAACAGATAGGCCACGCCCAGCCGCTGCTGGAGATCGCCGAGCAGGTTGAGGATCTGCGCCTGCAGCGACACATCCAGGGCGGACACGGGCTCATCGCAGACGATCAGGGCGGGTTCGGGGGCGAGCGCGCGCGCTATCGCGATGCGCTGCCGCTGGCCGCCCGAGAACTCGTGCGGAAGCCGGGTGGCGACGTCCTCCGACAGCCCGACCTGCGCCAGCAGCTCGCGCACGCGCTCGTCCGTGGCGCGTCGGCCGATGTCCGGGCGGGTCAGCCGCAACGGGGCTCGCACGATGTCACGCACGCCCTGGCGCGGGTCCAGCGACCCGCCTGGGTCCTGGAACACCATCTGGAATTGCCGGCGCAGCGGGCGCAGTTCCCGCGCACGCAGGTGCGTGATGTCCGCACCGCCAATGCGGATGGTGCCTGCGGCAGGGTCCAGCAGTCGCATCACCGCCTTGCCGAGGGACGACTTCCCGCAGCCGGATTCGCCGACCAGGCCCAGGGTTTCGCCCGGTGCCACATGCAGGCTCACGCCGTCCACCGCGTGCAACGCGCCGCGCGCGGTGCGGTAGCGCACGTGCAGCGCGTCGATGTCGAGGACGTTCATCGACGCGCTCCCGCGGCTGCCCGGGCCTGCTCAGGCCGAAGACTGGCGTTCGGCACTGCCTGTGGGCGTTCGGTGTGCGCAGCCGGCTCGCGCGGCGGCGTGGTGCCCGTGCCGGGTGACGGAGCGGGGCGCGCGGTGCCGGCAGGGGCCTGGCCCGGGCGTGCAGCGTGCAACAGCGTCAGGCGCGCGGTGTCGGCATGGTGGCAGGCCACGCGGGCGCCTGGCGACAGGCGGGTGATGCCGGGATCGACCTGTGCACAGAGCGCGCTCGCGCGGTCGCAGCGGTCTCGAAAGGCGCAGCCCGCCACCCGGGCGCCCGCGGCCGGTACCGTGCCCGGGATCTCGCGCAGGCGGCTGCGTGCGGGTGCAGCGTGCGTGCCGAACGGTGGGCGCGCCTGCATCAGCAGGCGGGTGTAGGGGTGCGCCGGCGCCTCGAAGAGGTCCATGACACCTTGCTCCTCGACCACCCTGCCGGCGTACATCACCAGCACGCGATCGGCCGTTTCGGCGACCACACCGAGGTCGTGCGTGATGAGGATCAGGGCCATGCCCAGTTCGCGTTGCAGGCGGTTGAGCAGGGCCAGGATCTGCGCCTGGATGGTGACGTCCAGCGCGGTGGTGGGTTCGTCCGCGATCAGGAGCGCCGGGTCACAGGCCAGCGCGATGGCGATGGCCACGCGCTGGCGCATGCCGCCCGACAGATTGTGGGGATAATCGTCGAGGCGACGTGCCGGCTGGGGGATGCGCACCAGATCCAGCAAGTCCTGCGCACGCCTGCGCGCCACGGTGGCGCTCACGGCCTGGTGCGCGCGGATGGCTTCCACGATCTGCGCGCCGACCGTCATCACGGGATTCAACGCGGCCATGGGGTCCTGGAAGATCATGGCGAGCCGGTTGCCGCGCAGCGCCCGCATGCCGCGCTCGGGCAGCGTCAGCAGATCCTGGCCTTGCAGGAGGATCGAGCCGTCGACCCGCGCCTGGCGGGGCAGCAGCCGGCTCAAGGCGAGCGCCGTCATGGACTTGCCGCAGCCGGACTCGCCGACGATGGCCAGTGTCTGACCGGCGTGCGCCTCGAAGGACACGTCGTCGACCACGTGGGTCACGCCTTGGCGGTTGGCAAAGCCGATACGCAGGTTGCGCACGGCCAGGAGGGGAGCGGCCTGGGTCATCGGGTGCGCGATTTCGGGTTGAGCACGTCGTTCAGACCGTTGCCGAGCAACGTGAACGCCATGACGGTGAGAAAGATGGCCAGCCCGGGCTCGGCCGTCATGTACCAGGCGGTGCGCAGCACCTGCCGGGCTTCGCCGATCATGCTGCCCCAGGACATGGTCTGGTTGTCGCCCAGGCCGAGAAAGGACAGCGCGGCTTCGGCCAGGATCACGGAGGCGATCAGCTCCGAGGCCGCCACCATCACGGGAACCAGGCTGTTGGGCAGGATGTGGCGCAGGATGATCCCGGTGTGGCCCATGCCCATGGTGATCGCCGCGCCCACGTAGTCATGGCGTCGCACGCGCAGCGCTTCGGCCCGCACCAGCCGGGCGATCTGTGGCCACGCCGTCATGCCCAGTGCAAAGGCCACGCTGGACTGTGAGGGTCCGAGGATGATCACCACGGCGATTGCAAAGAGCAGCGTGGGCATGGTCAGGAAGATCTCGGTGAAGCGCATCAGGGCGTCGTCGATGGCGCCACCGAAATAGCCGCAGATGACGCCCACCAGGATGCCCAGCGTCAGGGCAAGCACGGCGGCCACGAATGCAATGGTCAGGGACTGACGCGCGCCGTGCATCAGTGCCGCGGCCATGTCGCGGCCAAGCATGTCCGTGCCCAGGGGAAACTCGGCACGCGCGCCAGGCCACAGCGTGGGCTGACCCACCATGTCACGCGGGTCGCCCGGGTACAGCCAGCCGGCCGCAGCCGCCGCCGTGACGATCAGGACCACCAGGGCCAGGCCCACCACCGCCGCCGGCGAGCGCAGCAGGCGACGCCAGAAGTCGAGCGAGAAGCGGCTCACGTTGCCACCTCGATGCGCGGATCCAGCGTGGCGTACAGCAGGTCGACCACCAGGTTCATGACGACGACCATCAGCGAGCTGCACAGGAAGATCGCAAGAAACAGGTTCAGGTCGCGTGCGGTGACGGCGTCGTAGGCGAGGCGTCCGATGCCGGGCCAGCCGAACACGGTCTCGACGACCACCGTGCCGCTGAAGAGGCTGCCCAGCTGCAGGCCCGTGATGGTCACGATCGGGAGCAGGGCGTTGCGCAGCACGTGGCGGATCAGGACGCGCCATTCCGACAGCCCTTTGCCGCGCGCCGTGCGCACGAAATCCATGTCCAGGATGTCGAGCATGGCCGCGCGCGTCAGCCTTACGTAGAGCGCCAGGTAGAACAGACCGAGCGAGAGCGCGGGCAGCACCAGGTGGGCTGCGACGTCGCGCAGGTAGTGCCATGTGCCGGTGTGGTCCAGGCCGACCGTGGTCAGGCCCGCGACCGGCAGCCAGCGCAGCTTGACGGCAAAGAGCACGACGAACATCAGACCCACCCAGAACAGCGGCGTGGCGAACCCGATGCTGGAGAACACGGTGATGCCCGTGTCCAGCGGCGTGCCGCGATAGCGTGCGCTGAGCACGCCCAGCCCGATGCCCAGCGAGACGGCAAAGACGATGGCCGTCAACGACAGCAGCAAGGTCGCAGGCAGCGCGCCGGCGATCAGGCTGTTGATGGGCATGTTGTCGCGAAACGAGTAGCCCAGGTCCAGCTGCACGACGCGGCCCAGAAACAACAGGAACTGCTGGTGCGTGGGCACGTCCAGGCCGTAGAGCTCGCGCATTTCCGCCATGTATTCGGCCGTTGCGCCGCCTGACTCTCCGGCCATCACGTCCACCAGGTCCCCGGGTGCCGATTTCATCAGCACGAATGACACGAGGACGATGACGAGCGCCGTGGGGATGACCTGGAGCAGCCGCCTGAACACGTAGCGGCGGGTCGATGCCGCGTGGCTCATAGCGCGCTCTTCTGTCCGCCGTCCACGGGCACGAGCGCGCCCACGACGTAGCTCGCGCGCGGGCTGGCCAGAAACGCCACGACCGCTGCGACTTCCTCGGGACGCCCGTAGCGGCGCGACGGCGCGGCGTGTTCACCGCGGGCACGGGCCTCATCGGGCGCGATGCCCTGCGCCCGGGCCTCGTGGGCGAGCGTCTGCGCGAGCCGGTCGGTGTCGGTCACCCCCGGGTTGACGGCATTGATGCGGATGCCGAAGCGGGCGTAATAGCGGGCCAGCCCGACGGTGCTCAACAGCAGCGCCGCATTGGCCGTGCTGCCCGCGATGTGGGTCTCGCTCGGAAAGCGGCCCCCCATGCCCACGATGTTCACGACGGCGCCAATCTGCCGGGCAGGTGCCGTGATGCCGTCCGCGCCGCCCTGGCGGGCACGCGCCAGCATGTAGCGCAGCACCGCCTCCTGGGCATGCACATAGGGAAAGAACTTGTCCTCGAGCGCGCGTCGCCAGGCCTGCGGGTGCAGCTCCTCAGGCGGGCAGCGCTTGGCCGCGCCCGCGCTGTTCACCAGGATGTCGATGCCACCCAGACGCTGCTCGGCCTCGCCCACGGCGTCCTGCGCCTGTACGGCATCGGTGAAGTCGCAGACCAGACCGACGGCCTCGTGGCCTTCGTCCCGCAGGCTTGCCACGGCATGGGCGACGTTGCCTGCCGTGCGCGAGGCGATCGCCACGCGAGCCCCCTCCTCGAGAAGCGCGCGCGCGGCTGCCAGGCCAAGTCCTTTGGTGCCGCCCGTGACCAGTGCCGTCCTGCCGTTCAGTTGAAGATCCATGAAGCTATTTGTGCCATCAATTGCCGTTGCCGGGCTGATGGCTTGCGTGTTTCCAGGAGGTGTAATGTCCAGGAAAACGCGCAGCGATGGAATCAACTATTTCTTGTATCTACATGCCGATTCGACAATATCCTTATGTGCGCAATGCATATCCAGAACATATGCTGGATGCGCCTTGCAGGAATATCCATATGGTCACGAAGCGCATGTGTCGATCAATGTCCAGCCATACAATGACGCCATGACGGGTCTTGCGGTCAGACCCGGCTTCCCGCTTCGCACATCGAGCTCCGGCCCCCACCCAGGCGGGCCCACGGAGAGCCATCATGGAGTTTCGCCACCTACGCTACTTCGTTGCGGTTGCCGAAGAGCAGCACGTCACCCGTGCGGCCCGCCGCCTCGGCATGCAGCAACCGCCGCTCACGCAGCAGATCCAGGCGCTCGAGGCCGAGATCGGCGTGCAATTGTTCGAGCGCAGTCCGCGCCAGATCCGCCTGAACGATGCCGGTCGCCTGTTCCTGGAGGATGCCCGGCGCTTGCTGAGCGAGGCCGACCTCGCGATCGAACGCGTCCGTCAGCATGTCAATGGCGCGAGCCGCGTGTTGCGCATCGGTCTCACGACCTCGTCGGCCATGCATGGCAGGACGCGCCAGTTGCTCAATCTGTTTCGGGCCGAACGTCCACAGGCCACGCTGCAGCTGGAAGAAGGCGCAGCCGTCGATCTGCTCGGCGCGCTCGATCGGGGCGCGCTGGACATTGCGTTCATCCGCGCGCCCCCGCCGGACGTGGCCGGGATCGCATCGCAGTGGCTGGCCGATGACGACCTCGTCGTGGCCATTCCATCGGTGCATCCGCTGGCCACGGCAAGTTCGCTGCGCCTGCTCGATCTGCAGGCCGAGGATCTGGTGCTCTATCGCCAGGAAAGCTGTGCCGGCATCACCAAGCGGCTGATGACCGCCTTCGAGCGCACCGGCGTGCAGCCCCGCGTGAGCGCCGAGACCCGCCGCCTGATGTCTGCCGTGAACATGGTCGCGGCCGGCATGGGCATCACCGTCGTGCCGCGCTCGATGGAGGCGCTGCACATGGACAGTGTCGTGTATCGCCCGCTTGCCACGGATGCCGACGTGCGCGCACCCGTCAACATGGTGTTTCGCAGCGTGGGTACCTCGGCGGTGCTGCGCGACTTCCTGAGCATGGGCGAGCGGGTGGCGCTGGCTCGTGGGTGATGAGCCAATGGCGCCCTGCGCGCCGGAGCTCGTGGAGGTGGAGCGGCGCCAACGCCTGCCGTAGATCCGCCAACGTCGTGACGACCCATGCACAGCTGTCGGTCATGCCACAGACTCAGGGTAATCCCGACCCGAATTTGATAACGCTAACATCACCATTTTCGTTATAGTCATCAGACAACATGAACAGACGTCACGTGACGATGAGGAGACGAGGATGGGAGCTGGCAGACCGGCGGGACTGACGTGGGGCGCGTGTTTGGCGTTGCTGGTGGTGGCAGGTTGTGGCGGTGGCGGTGATGATGCCGACCCGGTCGCGCCTGACGTCGTCGGACGCAAGGCAGGCCTGGTCTATGGCCAGCCAAGCACTCAGACCATCGACGGCGCGTCCGTCCTCGTTGTGCCCGTCCTGGGCGCGGGCGACCAGAATTCCCTGAAGATACGCGGCTTGCAGCCCGATGCCGAGGCGCTGGTCAAGGCCAGCCTGGTTCCCGGCAACCTGATCGACTGGATCCCCGGCAGCACCAGCGGCAACGGCAGCGAAGCCGTCGTGGCGGACAATCCGGCCGACACGGTCAATGTCGTGCTGGCCCGGGGCACCGGCAACTCGACGCCCTTCAGCGTGCAGAAGTACGGTGCCGAGGTGACGCGTCACGACGATGCGCCAGGGGCGATGGTAGCCGCCGGCTGGGTGTACGACCGGGGCGGTCGTACGATCACTCTGGGCGACGGACATACGGTGAAAGCCGACCAGGCCGGACGTGCCTACGACCCGCCGATCCGCCGCTACATGGAGACGTATGCCGTCGCCGACGACGTGAAGGTGTTCAACGTCAACACGGACGATTACGCCAAGAGCGAGGCGACGGCTTTCGGCAGCATTCCCGTGACGGCGGACTACGAGTACAGCACGACGCAGCGCCAGGCCGCATTCGTCCTGTTCGACAAGGACTACCGCCAGGCCGACAGTGCCCAGGTGGTGGCGGTGTGGTATTTCACGCCGCAGTCCACGAGCGATGGCAAGCCCGTGTGGGAAGTGCCCTCGATGAGTCCGATGCTGGCGGACAAGGGCAACGACCCGGTGTCGGGCCAGCCCTTCATCGCGATCAACGCCACCAGTCCGACGGCAGCGCCCTACACCCGCAGCACCGAGCCCTTCGAGATGGTGAAGGACACGATGTACTACGTGGGGGACAACGAGGTGGCGTCCTACGTGCTGATCGCGGACATGGGCACGCCCGACGATCCGAGCGATGACAAGATCATCAAGGTGGACGGCGGGTGGCCCAACAGCGGCTACCAGTACTGGAAGAACATGGAGCTGCTGGGCCTGGATCCGCGGTCGGTCACGGACATCTGGCTCACGCATGGTCACACCGACCATTACGGCACCATCGTCGAGCAGTTGAAGATGATGGACAACGCGGACAAGCCGATCGGGCTGTGGGCGGCGCGCGAAGAGTCCCAGGGCATCGAGGCGGACCAGCGCGGCAATCGGTGGCGCATCGCCGGCGCGCTGCCGGCGAGCCAGTCCATCATCCGCAACCGGGTCTCGGACTACTACGAGTTCGACAAGTGGTACGACTTTGGCAACGTGCAGATCATGGTGATCTGGTCGCCAGGCCACACGCCCGGGACGACCAACATGCTGTTCCGCGTCAAGAACCCGGAGGACGGCGAGTTCTATACGTTCGGCTATCACGGTGGCTATGGCTTCAACGGCCTGTTCACGCCAACCCCCGGCAATGGCTGGCTGCGCCTGTCGTTCGAGCATGGCTTCAGCTATCTGCAGCAGACGCTGGACGTGGACTTCGTGGCCCCGCAGCACACCAACCAGTTCCCCATCGTCGAGGTGTACCAGGCGCTGAAGGCCTACAACCGGGACCCTGCCAACGCCAGCGCCCAGCTCACGATGATGGATGCCATGCGCTCGCGCGTGCATGATTCGCCGCAGATCAATGGCGAGTCCATCACCAGCGAATTCGCCAACCAGCTGGAAAAGCGGCGTTCGGTGGTGGCCTATCGGGCGAGTGATGCGGCCGATCGTCGCTACAAGAGCCTGGAGACGTCCGGCCCGTTCAAGCCGGGTCGCGAAAATGGCCTGACAACCCGAGCCCGCCTGCTGGACGACGGCAAGATCATCCAGGGTTTCGTGGGGCCGCAGAACAAGAACCCGCGCATCCCCTTGCTGGCCGATGGGATCCAGACGGCGACCGATACCTACACCAATGATCCGGGCGGCTTCTTCGTGCAGGTGTCCATCGCGGTCGAGGATGGCTACCAGGGCTTCCTGCCGGATGGCCTGACCCAGTTCAGCCCGGGCATGAACCAGACCATCACCTACCAGGGTGGGCCGGTGGAGTCGGTGCATGCGGGCGAGGGCGAGGTCTTGCGCACGCAGCGCGTGGATTCGCTGGAGAAGGCGCAGCGCATCCTCGCCACGATCCAGCGTGATCGCGCCGTCACGATTTCGCTGACGCCGTCGAGCGAGATCGTGGTGCCCTCGGACGTGACGCAGACGTTCCGATGACGTCGGCGACACCAGGGGGCCGTCGCTGGCGGCGGCCCGCCGTCGCCATGGCCATCGGGGCGGGCGTGCTCGCGCTGATGGCCGGCACGCTGATGCTCGGGTCCGGGGCGAGCGGCCGCGTTGCCAACGCCGCCGACGCCGGCCTGACCGCGGACGAGGCCCATGCGCTGGCCGAGCAGGCGCGGCTGGGACAGGGCGTGGACGTGGATCGGGTGAAGGCCGCCCGGCTGCATCAGGTGGCCGCCGACCTGGGCGATGCGCGCAGCCACCATGCCCTGGCGCAGCACTTTCGCGGCGCCTGGGGCGATCGCAACGATCCGGTGGCTGCGCGCCGCCACCTCGAGGCCGCCGCCGGGCTCGGGCTGGCCGCAGCCCAGGCCGAGCTGGCGTTTGCCGCCCTGAACGGCGCGCCGGCAGACCTGGCGCAGGCCTACCGGTGGTTCGCCGCCGCCGCGGACCAAGGGCATGCGGGCGCCGTCTGCATGATCGGCGACTTCCATCGGGACGGCCTGGGCGGCGCGCCGCAGGATCCCGCGCGCGCCGTGCAGTGGTATCGGCAGGCAGCGGCGCAGGCGGACCCGTGCGCGTCGCGCGCGCAACTGGCGCTGCATCACAGCTACGCGCAAGGGCAGGGGGTCGAGCGGGACGATGCCATGGCGCTGGACTGGCTGCGCCGGGCCGCGCAGGCCGGCAACCCTTCCGCCCAGGCGACATTGGGGCGCGTGTACCAGCAGGGCACGCTGGTCGCGGTCGACGCCACCGCGGCCCAGCAGTGGCTCGCCAAGTCGCGCGAAGGCGTGGCCCCGCATGACGAGCACGGGCATCCGAACGGCTTTGGCCTGGACTTTCGCATGCGGCGTCCTTGACAGCCCGCCCCGCCTCGGCGCATAACGCGGACTGACCTTCGTCCGCGTCCCGCCTGCATGGATCTCAAGAGCCTGCGTTATTTCATTGCCGTCCTCGAAGCCGGCAGCCTGTCTCGCGCGGCTGCCTCGCTGTACGTTGCCCAGCCGGCGCTGACCGCGCAGATCAAGAAGCTCGAGCAGGACTTGCAGGTCCAGCTCTTCGAGCGCTCGCACGTCGGGGTGACACCCACCGCCGCCGGTCTGCAGCTGTATCACGACGCGAGGCGCCTGCTGGCCGACGCCGCCGCGCTCCAGGCGCGGCTGCGCGAACCGGGGCAAGGTCCCGAGGGCACCGTGACCCTGGCGCTGCCCTTCCTGCTGGCGTCCCTGTTGGCCGGGCCGCTGCTGCTGCGGGTGCGCGAACGCCATCCCCGGATCCAGGTGTTCGTCCTCGATGGGCTGAGCCTGTCGGTACAAAAGGCCATGCGGGATGGCCGGGCAGATGTGGGCGTGCTGGTGGATGTCGAGCGGCTGGCCGGGGTGGCTTGCCAGCCGCTGGCCGAGGAGCCCATGTACCTGTGCGGCTACGATCCGCAAGGCAGGGCGGTGGCGCTTGCACGGCGCGAGGGCGGTGATGTGGTCATCGACTTCGCCGCGGCGGCAACGCTGCCGCTGGCGCTGCAGTCCCGACGCTACGCGATCCGGCAATCCGTGGAAGCCGCGGCCGCCCGCGTGGGGGTGGCCTTGAACGTGGTGCACGAACAGGACTCCGCGCGTGTGATCCGCTCGCTCTACCTGGCGGGCGGGGGCTTCACCTTCACGCCGGCATGCGCGTTGCCCGATGAGCCGGGCCGCCGTGCCGACTGGTTCCGCGGGCGTGTCGTCGCACCGGACCTGCTGCGCCACTACAGCCTTGCCCGGCCGATTGGTCGCGATCCGTCCCCGGCCACCGAGGCCGTGGTGGACGCGCTCAAGGCGACGGTGGCAGGTGCCATCGGCTCGGGCGGGTGGATGGCGGTCCATCACATTTCTTGATGGCCCCTCATCAGTAAACAGTATTTGTGATGCCGGCCGTGCCACTGCCATAGTTCCTCGGACTGCAACGCGCAGGAGGAACCTGATGTCGGCACAAGCCTTTTCCCCCCTCATCCAGAACGTCGGCGCCCTGGTCGATCGTGCATGCGGGCTGTACGCGCGTGATGTCGCCGTGTATGCCGAACGTGGCCAGCTGACCTATGCCGAGCTGCGTCGGCGTTCGAACCGTCTGGCCAATGCCCTGGTCGCGCTGGGCGTCGCCCGCGGCGATCGGGTCGCGGTCTACCTGCCCAACTGCCTGGAGATCGTCGAAGTCGAGCTGGCCTGCTACAAGGGCGCGTTCGTGAAGGCGCCGATCAATGCTCGACTGGCCCCCGCCGAAGTCGGTGACGTCCTGGCCAACGCACAAGCCGCATTGCTCGTCACGACCCGCGAGCGCGCGCAGGCGGTGGCGGCGCTGGGCGTGACGCTGCCGCCGTGCCTTTTCGTCGATGACGCCGGCAGCCGGCTGCCGTCCTACGAGGCAGCGCTCGCGGCGGCCAGCGATGATTTCGCTGCGGTGCCGGTCTGCGCCGATGACCTGGCGGTGCTGCATTACACCTCGGGCTCGACCGGCACCCTCAAGGCTGCCATGCAGACCTTCGGGAACCGGCTGGCGCAGCTGCGCAAGTTCCTGATGCGCTCGGAGACGCTGCGTCCTGGCGATGTGCTGGGGCTCGTCGGCCCGATCACCCACGCCTCAGGCATGAATCTCGTGCCTGCCCTGTGCAGTGGCGCGCGCATCCGCGTGTTTTCGGGCTTCGATCCGGCACGATTCCTCGCGGACATGCGCACGGAGCGCGTGACGCACACGTTTCTCGTGCCTACGATGATCAACATGCTGCTCAATGCGCTGCCGGGCCGCTACCTGCCGTTGCCGGATCTGCGCCGCCTGGGCTATGGCGCCGCCCCCATGGCACCGGCCCGCATCCTGCAGGCGATGGACGTGTTCGGGCCCGTGCTCTCGCAGGGCTATGGCGCGGGCGAGACCACCTCGGGCGTCTGCGCGCTCACCACCGACGATCACCTGCATGCCCGAGCGGCGCGCCCGGATCGGCTTGCCTCCTGCGGGCGGCCGTTCCTGGAAAGCGAGGTGCAGATCGTGGACGGCGAGGGCCAGCCAGTCGCCGACGGTGACATTGGCGAGATCGTGGTCGGCGGCGCGGACGTCTTCGCAGGCTACTGGCGTGCCCCCGAGCTGACGGCCGAGGTGCTGCGCGATGGGCGGTATCACACGGGCGACCTGGCTCGGCGCGACGACGATGGCTTCATCTACATCGTAGACCGCAAGAAGGACATGATCATCAGCGGGGGCTTCAACGTCTACCCGACCGAGGTCGAAGCCATTTTGTACCAACATCCGGCCGTGGCCGATGCGTGCGTCTTCGCGGTGCCGGACGACACGTGGGGCGAGACCGTCGCGGCGCACGTGGTGCTCAAGCCCGGCGCCCGGATGCCGACCCAGGAACTCGATGCCTTCTGCGCCGAGAGACTCGGAGGCTTCAAGCGACCGCGCCGCGTGCACTTCGTGGATGCCTTGCCGCGCAATGCGAATGGCAAGGTCGCGCGCAAGCAGATCCAGGATGCGTACTGGGGCGGCCGTGCCCGTCGCGTGAACTAGGAGACACCATGCATCAACCCGATACCGAGGCGCTCGATGCGGCCTTCGAAGGAACACCTCGCGCCGCCGCCCTGATCGCGGACGTGCAGCGATTCATCCGGGATGAGCTCGATCCCCTGGCCGAGGCGAACGCGATCGATGGCGACCACCCGGTCAGCCACGCCGTGCTGAGGGAGGTCTGGCAGCGCTCGCACGCGGCGGGGTTCTACGGCATGACCCTGCCCGAGGCCATGGGCGGGCTGGGCCTGTCACTTGTCGATCACGTGCTGCTCAAGGAGGCCATCTACGCCAGCGGATCGCCCTTCGCGCCCCATGTCCTGGGCGAACTCAGCGGGCCGCCGCGCGTGGGGGCCCTGGTCAAGACGGCGACTGCCTATCAGCTCGAACGCTTCATCCAGCCGGTGGCACGCGCACAGAAGTCGATCTGTTTTGCGATCACCGAGGCCCAGGCCGGGTCGGATGCCGGCGGGGTGCAGACGCATGCGCGTCGCGAGGGGGATGTCTACGTGCTCGACGGCACCAAGCGCTTCATCTCCGGTTCTCCGTTTGCCGACCTGGCGGTGGTGCTGGCGTCGACCGCGCAGGCGGGCGCCGAGCGCGAGGTGACGGCGTTCTTCGTCGACCTGGCGGCCCCGGGCGTCCAGGTGCTCAACCACTACAAGACCATGGCCGGGCAGTCGCACACCGGCGACATCGTGCTGCAGGGGTGCCGCGTGCCGGTCGCCAACCGGATCGGCGAACCCGGGCGCGGCCTGGCGCTGGCGCTGGGCCGCATCAACGTGAACCGGGTGTTGCACTGTCCGGCCATGCTGGGGCTTGCGCGGCTGTGCCTGGATGACAGCCTGCGCCATGCAGCGACGCGGCGGCAGTTCGGCCGTCCCATCGGCTCATTCCAGGCCGTGCAGCACCGGCTCGCCGACATGGCCACCGACCTGGCGGCCGCGCGCGCGCTGCTGCTGGCCACGGCGCGTGCGATGGACCTGGGCGGCGCGCAGCGTGGCCAGTCCGCGATGACCAAGCTCTTCTGCTCGGAAGCCGCGTTCCGCATCGCCGATGGCGCCGTCCAGGTGCATGGCGGCGAGGGCATCATCCAGGGCAACCGCGTGGAGCATCTGTTCCGCGTGCTGCGCATGTACCGCATCCTGACCGGCACGAGCGAGATCCAGCGCAACACCATTGCGCGTGACCTGATGGGTGAGGCGGGCTGACGCCAGCAGGCGACCGGCGCCCGGCGCAGGCCCCGCCGCGGCTCCGCAGCCCCGCCGTCGTGAAGGGCCGGACAATAGGACGAGGAGACACGTATGAGCATTCGAGCGCAGCGCCACCTTCTTCACGCGCTTGCCCTGGCGGCGGCACTGCCGCTGCCCGCCCTGGCCGCGGACTGGCCGCAGCGGCCCATTCGCTGGATCGTGCCATACGTGGCCGGCACGGGGCCGGACAACACGGCGCGGATCGTGGCCGAGCCGCTCGGGCGGCTGCTGGGTCAACCCGTCGTGGTGGAGAACCGCGGCGGCGCGGCGGGCAACATCGGCGCACAGCAGGCTGCCCGCGCCGAGCCGGATGGCTATACCTGGATCTATTCGGCCGCCCCGATGGCGGCCAACATGAAGATCTATCAGCAGCCCGGCTTCGACGCCATGCGCGACTTCGACCATGTCTCGCGGATATCCGCCTCGGACATCGTGCTGGTCGTCCCGGCGCAAAGCGGCGTGACGAACGTCCAGGACCTGATCGCGCGCGGCAAGGCAGCGCCGGGCAAGATGAACTATGCCTCGGGTGGCGTGGGTACGCCCGCGCACCTCGGCATGGAGCTCTTTCTTGCCGAGGCCGGCATCAAGGCCACCCATGTGCCCTACAAGGGCGCCTCCGAAGCCGTCAACGCCTTGCTCGGCCAGCAGGTGGAACTCGCGATGCCGATCTTCAGCGTGGCTTATTCGCAAGTGGAGGCCGGGCGGCTGACGGCGCTTGCCGTGGCCAGCGAGCATCGCAATCCCATGCTGCCGGATGTGCCGACGTTTGCCGAGGCCGGCCTGCCTGCGGTGCGGCTCACGTCCTGGGGCGGCGTGTCACTGCCGGCGGGCACGCCCGAGGCCATCCGCCGGCGTGTCGGCGACGCCGTGCATCAGGCGCTGACCGAGGTGACGGTGCAGCGCGCCTTGGTGGCGGCGGGCGGGCGCATCAGCCCGAGCACGCCGCAGGACTATGCGGCCGACTTCGTGCAGGAGATGACGCTCACCGACAGCATGATGCGGCGCGTCGGGCTGGCGCCGCAGTAGCCGGATAAGGGCGCGGAACCTCTGCGTGCCGGGCGGTCATACGGAAGTGGCCTGCGGGCTGCTTTCGGCGTCCAGCCTCGTGCCTGGCATGGGCGGACGCGCCAACCGGAGTGCCCCATGCCAATCGATGCCGTGCCACGCCTGCTGTGTGTCCTGATGCTGCCCTTGCCCGCGTTGGCGGCGCAGGTCCCGCCCGACTTCACGGAGGATCTGCCCGCCGCGGCCGCAACGGCGTCATCCGCGCCAGAGTCGCTCGCAGCGCAGGCGGCCATGCTCGCCGTGCCGGCCGGCACCTATCCCATCGGCCGGGACGATGCCGCGCCCGATCAGCGTCCGGCCCATGCCGTGACGCTGGAGGCCTTTCGCATCGATCGCACCGAAGTCACGAATGCGGCCTTCGCCGAGTACCTGAATGCGCTCGATCTGCAGGTGAAGGGCCCCTTCACGGCGGGCGAGATCCCCGAGAATGCCGGCGCCCAGGCGATCCTGCTGCGCGAGGGGCCGTACGGCACCCACATCCAGTATCCGATCATCGCGCTCAATGACGACAACGCCCGCATCGGCCATGACGGCGGGCGCTTCGTGCCGACGGCGGGGTTCGCGGACCATCCGGTGGCGGAAACCACGTGGGCGGGCGCACGCGCCTACTGCGCGTGGCGCGGTGCCCGCCTGCCCACCGAGGCCGAGTGGGAGGCCGCCGCGCGCGGCGAGGATGGCCGCCACTATCCGTGGGGCAACAGTCCGCCCGACGCTACGCGGGCCTACGTCAACCGGGATCCGGACGCCACGGCACCCGTGGGGTCCCTGCCCGCCGGGGCCTCGCCGGTGGGCGCGCTCGACATGTCCGGATCGCTGGCGGAATGGACGTCCACGCTCAAAAGGCCCTATCCCTACGTCGCCACCGATGGTCGCGAGGATCCGACCATCGCAGGTGAGCGGGTGACGCGCGGGGGCGACTACCAGTGGGACAACCGTCCCGACACCTTGACCGCGACGCATCGCAATGGCTTTTCCAACGAGCCGTCGCAGGGGCACCGGCAGATCGGGATTCGCTGTGCGGCTGGGCCGGCGTAGAAACCGGCGTGCGGCCGGCCGCCATCGGACAAGTCACATGTAACCAAAAAAGATCATATTTGGTAACTTTCGGTCTTGTTATGTTATCGGGCGGTATCATGTCGCCCGTTCATGGGCTGTCCTGCTCTTTCGTTCTTTGGGTGCGACGCTGTCGCTCAGGCGAGAGATTGCCGATCCGCAGGGCCCCCCGATAGCCGGAGGACCGAATCATGCGCGTCGCCATTCTCGAAGACGAGTCAGCCCATGCGGACGTGATCCGCAGGGCCCTGGAAGCGCTGGATCACACCTGCCATGTGTACGACGATGGGCGCACGCTGCTGCGTGATCTGCATCGTGAAAGCTTCGACGCCTATGTCCTGGACTGGCACGTGCCGCACGTGACCGGTCCGGAGATCGTGCGCTGGCTGCGGCGCCATGCCGCCCACCGCGTTCCCATCCTGTTCGTCACCAGCCGCGATGCCGAGCAGGACATCGTGGACGCCCTGGACGTCGGCGCGGACGACTACATGACCAAGCCCGTGCGTCGCGACGAGCTGCTCGCCCGCTTTCGCGCGCTGATGCGCCGCGCCTATCCCGGCGAATCCGTCGGCACCGACGTGTTCGGGCCGTACCGGTTTGCCCTGCATCAGCGCGAAGTCTTCCTGCATGGCGAGCGCATCGCGCTCAAGCCCAAGGAATACGACCTCGCGCTGTTCCTGTTCCGCAACGTCGGCCGTCTGCTGTCGCACGAGCACCTGCTCAAGGAGCTGTGGGGCGTGAGCGAGATCGACACCCGCACCGTGACCACGCACATGTCCCAGCTGCGCCGCAAGCTGGACCTGCGGCCGAACCATGGATTCCGCCTGGCCCCGGTGTACGGCATCGGCTATCGGTTCGAGGCGGTGGCCTGTGTGGTGACGGACGAGAGTGTGCCGGCATGATGCGCCGTTGGTGGTTGACGCTGGCATGGCTTGCCTGCCTGAGCACGCCGTCCTGGGCCCTGGAGCCGTTGCGTGTGGACGTGCGGCCCGGTGACACCCTGTACGACCTGGCCGAGCGCTATCTGGATGACCCGGCGCAATGGGAGGTGCTGGCCCGGGCGAACGGCTCGCCGCACCCCTTGCGCCTGCCGCCCGGCAGCACCTTGCTGATTCCGGCCGAGCTGCTGCGGGCCCGCCCGGGTGCAGCCACGGTCGAGCATCTGTCGGGCACGGTGCAGGTGCGACTGGGTGGCGAGCCGGCGCGCGCACTGACGCTGGACGACCGCCTGGTCGACGGCGATGTGCTCGAGACGGCGCGCAATGGGTTCGTGACGCTGCGCCTGGCGGATGGCGCGCTGGTGCGGGTGGCCGGGGATTCCGAACTGACCCTGCAACGGGTGGGCTACGCGGTGCGCCGGCAGCGTGCGGATACGCAGGTCGAGCTGGTGCGCGGGCGGGTGGAGTCCAGTGTGCCGACGCGCGCAGGCGCGCGACGCCATCGGTTTCAGGTGGACACGCCGCTGATGTCGACGGGTGTGCGCGGGACGCGATTCGGCGTGACCGCGGCAGCGGGGCTGACCAGCACGGACGTGGATCGCGGGCTGGTGCAGACGCAGGCGCAGGGCGCCCGCGGCGTGCGCGTGGCGGCAGGGCAGGGCGTGAGCTCGCGCCATCCGGCCGATGCCGTGCCGCTGCTGCCGGCACCGGACCTGGCGGGCGTGCCGGCGCTGCAGACGCGCCCGCTCATCGATGTGGCCTTCCCGGCCGTGCCGGGGGCGGTGGCCTATCGCGCCTATCTTGCCGAAAACGCCACGCTGGACCGGGTGTTCGACAACGCGGTGTTCGACGCGCCACGCGTGCGGCTGGAAGGCTGGGTCGATGATCATTACGTGATCGCGGTGCGCGCCATCGATGCCAACGGCATCGAAGGCGAGGCAGCCATCCATGCCTTCGAGCTTCACGCGCGGCCCGAGCCGCCAGCCACGCTGTCCCCCTTGCCGGACGCCGAGGTGCTGGTGGGGCCGATCGCGTTCTCATGGACCGAGGCCGACGGCATCGGCGCCTACGACGTCGAGCTCATGGGCGACACGCCCCACGCCGCGCCCCGCCACGCCGTGCGCGTGCAGGCGCCACGCACCGAGGTGGCGCTGGCCGAACCCGGCCGCTACCAGTGGCGCATCCGCGCCGTGCCGGCGGATGGCAGCCGTCCCGGCCCCTTCAGCGCCCCGCGCGACATCACCGTGCGTGCCCCGGTGGCGACCCAGGTGGCGATTGCGGCGGGCGACGATGGGCTGACGCTCCAATGGGACGGCGAGCCCGACCAGCGATTCCGCGTGCAGATCGATACGGACGAGCGCTTCACGGCGCCGATCGCGCAGTTCGATCTGGACGTGCCGCGCCTGCAGGGCGTGGCGCTGCCGCCGGGCACGCTCTATCTGCGGGTGCAGGCGACCGACGCCGACGGCTTCGTGCGCCGCTACACGACCCCGCAGCGCTTCTTCGTTCCGCGGCTGGTACGGCATGGTGACGGCATGCTGATCACCTCCGACGGCTCGCGCGTCGATTCGCCCTGACGTGCGCGCGTCGGAGAAGGCGGGCCGGCGCGACCGCGGACTGCTCGTCGCCGTCGCCCTGATCCTGGCCACGCTGCTGGGCTGGCAGAACGGGCTGGGCCGCCTGGACCAGGCGCTGTACGACACGCTGGCGATGCTGCTGGCACCCGATGCGGCGCCCGACATCGTCATCGTGGCGATCGACGAGACGAGCCTGGCCGGGCAGGGACGCTGGCCCTGGCCACGCGAGCGGCACGCCGACCTGATCGAAAGGATCAGCGCAGGCGCGCCTGCCGCCATCGGCCTGGACCTGCTGCTGCCCGAACCTTCGGCCGACGCCCGGTCCGATCAGGCACTGGCGCGCGCCCTGGCACGCAGCGGCAAGGTGGCGCTGCCCGTCTTTGCCGGCGCGCGCGAGGGCAGTGGCGTGCGCGCCGTGCCGCCCATTGCGGGGCTGGCCGATGCGGCGGCGGCGCTCGGCCAGGTGTCGATCCTTCCCGATGATGATGGCGTCGTGCGCGAAGTCTTCCTGCGCGGCGGCATCGATGGCGAGGCCTGGGACCATCTGAGCGTCGAGCTCCTGCGCCTGGCCGATCGCGCGCCGGCCACGTTGCCCGGCGAACGCGCGCCGTCGCGGGACGCGCCGACGCCCGGCGTCTGGTGGCAGGACCGGGCGCTGCGCATCGCATATCCGGCGGGCCGCTCGCACGCGCATGTCTCGGCCCATGCCGTCCTGACGGGGGAGGTGGATCCGGCGATGTTTGCCGACCGCATCGTGCTGATCGGCATCACCGCAGCCGGCCTGGGGGACACATATCCGACGCCGGTGACTGGCGACGGACAGTACGCGCCCGGGGTGGAAGTGCTGGCCGCCACCGTGGACAATGTCGCGCACGGTCCGCACTGGCGCAGCGCGTCCCCCCTGCAGACCGTGCTGGCCACCGTGTTCGCGGTCTGCCTCGTGCTGCTCGTTTTGTTCCAGCATTCGCCTGCGGGCGCGCTGGTGGGCACCGTGCTCTTCAGCGCGGCCATCCTGGGCGCGAGCCTGTTGCTGCTGGCCATCGCCGGGCTGTGGCTGCCGCCGGGCGCCGCCCTCGTCGTGCTGTTCGTGGCCTATCCGCTGTGGAGCTGGCGGCGCCTGGAGGCCGCCAGCGCCTACATGGCCAACGAGTTGCGCCGCCTGCAGCGCGAGGACCTGATCCTGCCCTACCCGCGCGATGAGCCGGTGCGCGGCGGGGACCTGGTCGACCAGCGCATCAACGCCATGAGCCGCGCGACCAGCCATCTGCGCGCGCTGAACGCCTTCATCGAGGCCTCCATCGACAGCCTGCCGGACATCACGCTGGTGACGGACCGGGACGGGCGCATCGTGCTGGCCAACCAGGCTGCCGCAGCCTACTTCGAGCACGGCAGCTCGGTGCGCATGCGCGGTGCCCCGCTCGCGCGCCTGCTGGGCAACCTGCAGGCGCGCGCCGGCGGACCGCCCGACATCGTCCCCGGCCTGGACGTGGAGTGCCAGGACCCGCACCGGCGCGAGTTCCTGCTGAAGGTCAGCGAATGCCGCGGCCTGCCGGACTTCGCCACCATCGGCATCGTCAGCCTGATCGACGTCGGGCGTCTGCGCCAGGCCGAACGCGCCCGCGACGAAGCGCTGCGCTTTCTGTCGCACGACCTGCGTGCGCCCCTGTCGGCGATCCAGGCCATCGTGGCCTTGCCGCCCGACGGCCCGGACGCGGGCGAGCGCGAGGCCCGCATCGGCCGGCTCGCCGCGCAGGCGCAGGGCCTGGCCGAAGCCTTCGTGCAGCTCGCGCGTGCGGAGAGCGGGCCCTTGCGCCGCGATCTGCTGGATCTCGCCGATGTCGTCATGGATGCCGTGGATGCCTGCTGGGCGCAGGCCCAGGGGCGCGGCGTGCGGCTCGTGTTCGCGCCGCCCGATGCGGCGCCGGGGTGCGGTGATCGTGACATGCTGACCCGCGTCGTGGTCAACCTGCTGACGAATGCCATCAAGTACGGGCCGCCCGATGCCGACGTCGTGATCACGCTGCAGCAGGACGCTGGCGACTGGCGGCTGAGCGTGCGGGACCAGGGACCGGGCATCGCCCCACCGGATCAGGCCGAGCTATTCGACCCCTTCGTGCGTGTGAATCGCAACGCCGCCGCGGGCATCGGCCTGGGCCTTGCCTTCGTGCGCGCCACCGTGACGCGCCTAGGCGGCGAGGTCAGCGTGCAGAGTGCGCCGGGAGAGGGCAGCACGTTCACGTTGCGACTGCCAGGCGCGCCCTCGCGGCGCTGACGCCGGTACCGGCGCCTCAGTCCTCGGACGGGTCGCTGCACCCCGTTGGTTCCTGCGCATCCGTCGGATCGAAGCGTCGACTCGCCAGGTCGCTGCCCGAGAAGTAGATCCAGTCGATCTCGCCCGCGGCGGTGAAGAGGCCCAGGCTGCCGTTGACGGGCCAGGACTCGTCGCTGTCGTCCTGCAGGGTGCCGCCGGCCTCCAGGTGGTCGGCGCGGGCCTTGACCACGACCAGCCCGCCGTTGGCGCCCGGCGTGTAGGCCACGGCCGTCTCGCCGTCCGCGCCGGGCGCCACGGCGATGTCGGCTTCGCGCACGGTGGGCGGCAGGCAGTCCAGGGTGGCGGTCAGGCGCCCCTCGGCGTCCAGCAGGTAGGCAAAGCCTTCGTCGCCCGCCGTGGTCATGACCAGAAAGCGCTCGATGCCGGGCAGCCAGGCGCTCTGGTAGGTGTAGTAGTCGATGGCCGTGTGCAGCAGCAGCGATGCACCTGCCTGGCCAGTGCGGGGATCGACGGGCGCTGCGATGAGCTTGGCCTGTTCGCTGCCCGGCACGAAGCGCTGCCAGACCATGAGGGCGCTGCGCTCGCCACCCGCGACGATCGGCCACCATTCGCGTTCCTCGTCGGCCAGGGCGAGGGCGTGCAGTTCCTTGCCCGCGTCATCGTAGATCCGCGCGTACACGCCAAAGCCGCTGCCCAGGTCGTCGACCCCCCCGCCGTGCACCCATTCATCCGAGAACACGACGACGAAGCGGTCCCCGACCGCGGCGACGTGGCCGGAATGCCCGCCCGGCTTGACCTCCAGCGGGTAGGGCGCAATGGGGTCCAGGGTGTCGGTGTACACCCCGTAGCGCTGCGTCACCGTGCCCCTGGCGTCCCAGCCGTCCTCGAAGGTGACGAGGATGTTGCCGCTGGTGCTCTGCGCTGCCGAGGCAGGTTCCTGCGCCTCCTCGCGCACGATGAAGGGCTCGGCGGGCTGCAGGGTGCCGTCCTGCCAGCGCGACACCACGATGTCGTGGTGCCAGCCTTCACCAGGGGCCGGCATGCGTCCGGCGCTGTGGAAAATGAGGGTATCGCCATCGGCTGCCCGCACCGCGGACATGCCGTGCGCGACGCGGCGCGGATCAGGCTTGCCGGCCTGGGCCGGCGCATCGGCGGGCAGCACGCCCAGCGACAGGGTGGCCGCGGCCAGCACGGTGGTGAAAAGACATCGGCAGGACACGAAAGCAAGGCCACGAGCCATGGGCTCCTCCGGGCAGTGCGTGATCAGTCGGGGGGCGGAATGGGCAGGCCCGGGTCGCGCATCGGCGCCTGCAATCCACCCACGCAATAGTCGACCAGGTCCTCCACATACGCCGCATAGCCTTGCCACGAGCCGGGCTCGTGCGTGCGTATCCAGTGCCCCAGCGAATACACCACCGTCTGCGAGAACCATGCCTGACGTCGCTGCAGCGTGACGAGCGGCAGCTCGGGCAGGGCGCGCGCGATCAGCATGTGCGCACGTTTGACCCCGGAAATCTCCGTCAGCGTGACGCCATCGGCGCGCAGCTGCGGACTGGAGGTCGTCTGCTCCAGGATGCTGACGTAGCGCCAGCCCCAGGGCGTGTCCACCACGGTGTCGGACAGCGCGTGGGTGCTGGCGCCGATGACGTCGCGCACGGTCATGGGGGCGCCGGTGTGTTCCAGCGCGTCCAGATAGGCGTGGCGGGTCGTGTTCACGTGCGCGCGACGCCGCTGCAGGACTTCGGTCACGAGCTGCGCCCGCGAACCGAAGTGGTACTGCAGGGCGGCCGCGTTCTTCTGCTCGCTGGCCTGCACGATCTGGCGCAGCGACACGTGGTCCACGCCCTTGTCCGCGAACAATTGCTCGGCCGTGTCCAGCAGATTCTGGATGGTGGCGCTGACGCGGCTGCCGTCGGCAGGCGTGGGCGAACCCTTCTTGCGCGGTCCGGGGCGTGGAACGGATGAGTCGGTGCGTGCCATGGCGTGAGTGTAGACAACTGTCGGGCAGGCAGCTTGCGGGGCAGGGAATCGGGTAGCATCATCGACGCATTCATCAGGAGGCATCATGTCCGAGACCACCCCCGCGTTTTCGCACTTCAATCCCAACTTCGCCGTTGCCCCGCAACTTGCGCCTGACGACATGGCCGCCGTGGCCGCCGCCGGGTTTCGCAGCGTGATCAACAACCGGCCCGACGGCGAAGGCGGCCCGAGCCAGCCCGCCAATGCGGACATCGAGCGAGCGGCGCGCGCCGCCGGCCTGGAGTACCGCTACCAGCCCGTCAACGGTGCCGCGATCCAGCCGCAGGATGTCGCCACATTTTCCGACCTGGTCGAGAACCTGCCCGGCCCGGTGCTGGCCTTCTGCCGCAGCGGCACGCGCTGTGGCAATCTGTTCCGCCTGGCCAGCGCGCAGTGACACGCCTGCTTGCAACCGTCGCGGGAACGCCGCGGCGGGGGCACTGTCATAAACGCGTCACCTGAATGTCGTAAAACCTCCCGACTCGTCTGCCGCTGGATTCGTTGTCGATGCCCACCCGAAAAACCGTTGACTGCCTGTTCCTGAATCGGGAACTGGCGCTCCTGAAGTTCAACGAGCGGGTGCTCGCCCTGGCGGCGAACCCCTCGACACCGCTGCTCGAACGCCTGCGGTTTCTCTGCATCGTCAGCGCCAACCTGGACGAGTTCTACGAGATCCGCGTCTCCTCGCTCAAGGAGCAGCTGCACCAGGGCTCGGAGAGCGTCGGGCCGGACGGCATGACGCCTTCGCAGGCGCTGCAGTCCGTGGCGGCACTGGCGCAGGACATCGTCGCGCGCCAGTACGCGCTGCTCGACGGCGAGATCCTGCCGCGGCTGCGCGAGACCGGCGTCGCCCTGCACCGCGTGCCGGACTGGACCGAGGCCCACCATGCCTGGGCGCGCGAACGCTTCCTGACCGAGGTGATGCCGCTGCTCACCCCGATCGCGCTGGACCCGGCGCATCCCTTTCCGCGCGTCTACAACAAAAGTCTTAATTACATCGTGTCCCTCAGCGGGCGCGATGCCTTCGGGCGCAATGCGGCGATCGCCATCGTGCAGGCGCCGCGTGCGCTGCCCCGCGTCATCCGCGTCCCGCCCGAGGTGTCCGGCTACGAGCACGGCTACATGCTGCTGACCTCGTTGATGCACGCCTTCCTGGGCGAGCTCTTCCCGGGCATGCAGGTCAACGGCTGCTACCAGTGGCGCGTCACGCGCAACAGCGACCTCTTCGTCGACGAAGAAGAAATCACCAACCTGCGGCTTGCCCTGCAGGGTGAGCTGACGCAGCGCCACTTCGGCGACGCCGTCCGGCTGGAGTTCGATTCGGCCACGCCGCCGGAACTGGAAGCCTTCCTGGAGCGCGAGTTCGGCCTGACGCCCATCGACAGCTACCGGGTCAACGGCCCGGTGAACCTGTCGCGCCTGATGCAGATCGCCAATGACACCAAGCGCCCCGACCTGCTGTTCCCGGAGTACCGCCCGGCGATCCCGGGCCCGCTGGCCGCGGCCGCCGACCGCCCGGCCGACCTCTTTGCGCTGATCGCACGCCAGGATCAGCTGCTGCATCACCCCTATCAGTCCTTCCAGCCGGTCATCGATTTCCTGACGGCGGCGGCCGTCGACCCGAACGTGGTCGCCATCAAGCAGACCATCTACCGCACGGGCGAAGATTCCGAGCTGATGAAGCTGCTGCTGTCGGCCGCGCGCTCGGGCAAGGAAGTGACGGTGGTGGTGGAGCTGATGGCGCGCTTTGATGAGCAGACCAACATCCACTGGGCGGCGCGCCTGGAGGAAGTCGGCGCCCATGTGGTGTACGGCGTGGTCGGCCACAAGACGCACGCCAAGATGTCGCTGGTGCTGCGGCGCGAGGGCAAGAAGCTGGTGCGCTACGGCCACCTGGGCACGGGCAACTACCACCCGCGCACGGCCAGGCTGTACACCGACTTCGGCCTGCTGACGGCCAATCCGGTCATTTGTGAGGACATGGATCTGGTGTTCTCGCAGCTCACCGGGCTTGGCGAGCGGCGGCAGCTGCGCGCGCTGCTGCAGTCGCCCTTCACCCTGCACGACGCGATGATGGCGCACATCCGCACCGAGATCCGCAACGCCCAGGCTGGCAAGCGCGCCCGGATCATGGCGAAGATGAACTCGCTGCTGGAGCCCACCATCATCCAGGCCTTGTACGAAGCGAGCCAGGCCGGCGTGCGCGTGGACCTGATCGTACGTGGCGTGTGCACGCTGCGCCCGGGCGTGCCCGGCCTGTCCGAGCGCATCACCGTGCGCTCCATCGTCGGCCGCTTCCTGGAACACTCGCGCGTCTACTACTTCCTCAATGGCGGCGACGAAAAGGTCTATCTGTCGTCGGCGGACTGGATGGATCGCAACTTCTTCCGTCGGGTCGAGATCGCCTTCCCGGTGCTGGATCCGCGCCTGAAGAAGCGGGTCATCTCCGAAGCCTTCACGGTCGCGCTGCGCGACAGCAGCCTCGCGTGGATCCAGGACGCCGATGGCAACTACCAGCGTGCACGCAAGCGCCGGGGCGAGCAGGTCAACCTGCACGCCCACCTGATGCAGGCGCTGGGCACGGGCGCCTAGGCGCGGCCCGGGCCGGGCTTCACGCGGCGGGGCGGGGTCCGGCGGGCCTGCGGGTTGAAGTCCCTGGCCGTCTGCACCCAGAAGGTCCATTGCGCCGCCGTGGCGTAGCCCGCCGGGTCCACGAAGAAGTAGCCCGGCATGCCGCCCTGCGCCGCCAGGGGGCGCACGCCGGGCCGCTCGGCCACCTCGTCATGCAGCTCGGGCGGCAGGCGCACCAGCAGTTCGTCGCCGCGCACGCCCACGCACATCTTGCCATCGAGCATCAGCACATGGCAGCCGAACATGACCCGTTCATCCAGCTCGCCCGCGCCCGCCAGGGCGTTGCGCAGCGCATCCAGCAGATCGAGGTTGTGTTCGACAGCCATGGCGTGGCCTCACCGGGGGGCGCGTGCCGGCAGCCCGGGCGTGCGCAGCCGATGCACCAGCAGCGCCAGCACAAACAGGATGGACAGCATGACGACGATGGTCGGGGCGGGCGCGCTGTCGATGTAGAAGCTGGCGTACACGCTGGTCAGCGACGCCACCACGGCCACCGCTACGGCCACCACCAGCATCGCGCCGAACGTGCGTGTCAGCAGGAAGGCGATGGCGCCCGGGGCGATCAGCAGGGCGATGGCGAGGATCAGGCCCACGGCCTTGAGCGCGCCCACGATCGTCAGCGACAGGATCGCCAGCAGCCCGTAATGCAGGACATTGACCCGCAGGCCCACCGTGCGCGCCTGCACGGGATCGAAGGTGTGCAGCATCAGGTCGCGCCGCTTCATGACCACGATCAGCGTTACCACCAGCGCGATGAGGCCGCTTTCGATGAGGTCGCCCGTGGACACGCCCAGCATGTCGCCAAAGAGGATGTGGTTCAGGTGCACGTCGGTCTGGATGCGGGTGTACATCACCAGCCCCAGCGCGAACATGCCCGAGAACACCACGCCCATCACCGTGTCCTGCTTCAGCCGGCTGTTGGCCTGCAGATAGCCCGTGCCGACCGCGCACAGCATGCCGGCGGCAAACGCGCCGATGGCGAGCGGGATGCCCGCCAGGTACGCCAGCACGATGCCCGGCAGCACGGCGTGCGAGATCGCATCGCCCATCAGCGCCCAGCCCTTCAACACCAGAAAGCACGACAGCAGGGCGGCCGGAATGGCGACCAGCACGCTGATCACCAGGGCCTGCTGCATGAAGTCGAACTGCAGGGGCATCAGAAGCAGGTCGGTCACGGGCCGGCCCTCCGGGTGATCACCGCCCGGCGCCGTGCCGCCAGCACGCCATGGCGCGGGGCGAACACGAACGCGGCCAGGAAGCACGCCGTCTGCAGCAGCACGATCACGCCGCCCGTGGCGCCGTCCAGGAAGTAGCTGGCGTATGCGCCCACGATGCTGCTGCCCGTGCCGATCGCCACGCTGATCATCAGCAGGCGCGGGAAGCGGTCGGTCAGCAGATAGGCCGTGGCGCCCGGGGTGACCACCATGGCGATCACCAGGAAGGCACCCACCGTCTGCATCGCGGCCACCGTGCAGGCGGACAGCAGCACGAAGAACAGCCCGCGCATCCACACCGGGTTGATGCCCACGGACCGCGCGTGGTTCTCGTCGAAGAACGCCACCATCAGGTCCTTCCACTTGATGAGCAGCACGAGCAGCGAGATCCCGGCGATCAGCACCAGCTGCAGCGTGTCGGCCGGCGTGATCGCCAGGATGTTGCCCAGCACGATGGTGGTGATGTTCACCGAGGTGGGCGAGAGCGAGATCATGAAGAGCCCGAGCCCGAAGAAGGCCGAGAACACCATGCCGATGATGACGTCCTCCTTGAGCTTGGTGCGCTGGTTGAGGAACAGCATCGCGCCTGCGGCCAGCGCCCCGGAAAAGAAGGCGCCTGCCGAAAACGAGAAGCCCAGCATGTATGCCCCCGCCACGCCCGGCACGATGGCGTGCGACAAGGCGTCGCCGATCAGCGACCAGCCCTTGAGCATCAGGTAGGCCGACAGGAAGGCGCACACGCCCCCCACCAGGCCCGATACCCACATGGCGTTGCGCATGTAGTCGTAGCCGAAGGGCTCGGCCAGCAGCGCCATCATGTCGGGGGCTCCTGGTTGCCGGTCGGGCCGCGCGGGGTGGCCGTGTCGCCGAAAAAGACCAGCGGGCGCTCGTCATCGCTGAAGATGCCCACGCTCTGGCCGCGCCGCGCATCGTCGCCTTCCACCAGGAAGTGCCGCAGCACGCCGCCGAATGCCGATTCCAGATTGGCCCGCGTGAAGACCGCGGTCGTCGGCCCGCTGGCCAGCACCGTGCGGTTGAGCAGCACCGTGTAGTCGCAGAACTCGGGCACGCTGCCCAGGTTGTGGGTGGAGACCAGCATCAGCCGGCCCTCGTCGCGCATCTCGCGCAGCAGGCCGATGATGGCGTCCTCGGTGGTGACGTCCACGCCGGTGAAGGGCTCGTCCAGCAGGATCACCCGGCTGTCCTGGGCCAGGGCGCGCGCGAGGAACACGCGCTTTTTCTGTCCGCCGGACAGCTCGCCGATCTGACGCTGGCGATACGCCTGCATGCCCACGCGGTCCAGCGCGGTGGACACCGCCTGGCGGTCCGCCTCGCGCGGGATGCGCAGCATGCCCATGCGGCCATAGCGGCCCATCATCACGACGTCTTCGACCAGGACCGGGAAGTTCCAGTCGACTTCCTCGCTTTGCGGCACGTAGGCGACGAGGTTTTCCTTCAGCGCCTGGTGCACCGTCTTGCCCAGGATGGTGATGTTGCCCTGGGCCAGCCGCACGAAGCCCATGATGGCCTTGAAGAGGGTGGACTTGCCGCTGCCGTTGATGCCGACCAGCGCGGCGATGGTGCCGGGCGGCACCTCGAAGCTGGCATCCACCAGCGCCGCGTGGCCGTTGCGGTACACGACGGTGGCGTCGTCGATCCGAAGTCCCGCCGAGGCGGTGGGCGAGGTCACTCGGACAGCCCCTTGGCAATGGTTTCGACCGTCACGCGCAACAGGTCCAGGTAGGTCGGCACCGGGCCGTCCGCCGTGCTCAGCGAATCCACGTACAGCACACCGCCATAGTTGGCGCCCGATTCGCGCGCCACCTGCTGCGCCGGGTCGGCCGAGACGGTGCTTTCGCTGAAGACGGCCGGAATGTCGTGCTCCCGGATCAGGTCGATCACCCGGCGCACCTGCTGCGGCGTGCCCTGCTGGTCGGCATTGATCGGCCACAGATAGCCTTCCTGCAGTCCGAAGTCGCGCGCCACATAGCTGAAGGCGCCCTCGCTCGTGATCAGCCAGCGGCGCTCTTGCGGAATGGCCTTCAACTGCTCGCGCAGGGGCTCGATCGTGGCCGTGATGCGCTGCTTGTAGTCCTCGGCGTTCTTCCGGTAGGTGTCCGCGTTGTCCGGGTCATGCTCGACCAGGGCGTCGCGGATGTTGTCGACGTAGACCAGGGCCGCCGTGGGTGACATCCAGGCATGCGGGTTGGGCTTGCCGGTATACGGCCCCGTGCCGATGCCCATGGGCTCGACCCCGTCGGACACCACGACGGAAGGCACGTCCTTCACGCGCCGAAAGAAGCGCTCGAACCAGAGCTCCAGGTTCAGCCCGTTCCACAGCACCAGCTGCGCATCGCCCGCGCGCACCAGGTCGCGCGGCGTGGGCTGGTATTCGTGGATCTCCGCGCCCGGGCGCGTGATGGATTCCACCACCGCGGCGTCGCCCGCCACGTTGCTGGCCATGTCGGCAATGATGGTGAACGTGGTGACGACGCGGAATTTCTCGGCGGCGGCGGCAGGCAGGCTTGCCAGGATGGCGCAGGACGCCAGTCCCAGGGTCAGAAGCTGTCGAAGTCGGCGGGGGCGGGGCAGGGGCACGGATTCTCCTGTGCGGTCGGGCTGTACAGTGGCCGCGCGCCCCGCTCGGTCAGGCGGGGCGCGCGGGTCGACAGGATGGCTGAGGGCAGGGCATCAGGCGGCTTCCTGCGCGCCCGACTGGCCCGAATCGAGGGGCGGTGCGGACTGCAGCAGGGGCGTGCCGTTGGCTTCCGATTCCAGCAGCAGGCGGCACAGGTCCGGATAGCCCAGGCCGGGGTTCATTTCGGCCAGCATGCCGATGCGCAGCCAGTGCTCGGCCTGCGAATTGATCGAACGGCTGAACGCCTGTCCGGCCAGGCGCAGGTTGGCGTGCATCGTTTCGGAAATCTTGACGAGACCCATGTTGGCTCCCCGTATATGCTCTGTAGTCGGTCTGTATATTATGACGACAGCGCCAGGGGCAAGGCAATCGCGAGCGATGTCCGGATGTTGCGCGAGGAGCGGCGGGCCCGGCCGGCCGCGCCGCTCGGGGCAGGGTTGCGGACGGCCCTTACACCTCGATCTTCGCGCCCAGCTCCACCACCGCATTGCTCGGCAGCTTCAGGAAGTCCGACATGGCGCTGGCGTTGCGATGCATCTGCGCAAACAACTGCCGGCGCCACGGCGCCAGCGCGCCCGCCGCCCGGTTGGCCACCACCTGGTCACGGCCCAGGAAGTAGCTCGTCTCCATCGGGTCCAGCGCAAAGGCCCGGGCTTCCAGCGCCGCCAGGTCGCGCGGCACGTCCGGATCGTCCTTGAAGCCATACGCCAGCTGCACCCGCCAGCAGTCGTTGCCCAGCGACGCCAGCGTCGCCCGCGCATCGCCCTGCACCCGCGGCACCTCGTGGGAATGCACCGTCACGAACACGTTGCACTCGTGCAGCACCTTGTTGTGCTTCAGGTTGTGCAGGAAGGCGGCCGGCGCCTTGTCCGCATCCGAGGTGAAGAACACCGCCGTGCCCGGCACGCGCGCGGGCGGATGGATGAAAAGGCTCTCGATCAGGGGCTCCAGATCCACCGCCAGCCCGTCCTGCACCTGACGCAACGCCACCTGCCCGCGCCGCCACGTCTGCATCGCCATGAAGAGCAGGGCCGCGATCAGGATCGGAAACCAGCCCCCGTGAATGATCTTGAGCGTGGCCGACGACAGGAAGGCCAGGTCGATCACCAGGAAAAAGCCCGTCACCGCCAGGCAGATCGCCATCGGCAGCCGCCAGTGAAAGCGGATCACGAAGTAGGTCAGGATCGTGGTGATGAACATCAGCCCGCATACCGCGATGCCATAGGCCGCGGCCAGCGCGCCCGACGTCTTGAATGTACCCACCGCCAGCAGGATCGCCACGTACAGCGACCAGTTCACGGCCGGCATGTAGACCTGGCCGATCTGCTCCTCGCTGGTGTGCAGCACGCGCAGCCGCGGCAGGTAGCCCAGCTGGATCACCTGCTTGGTGATGCTGAAGGCCCCGGAGATCAGTGCCTGCGACGCGATGATCGTCGCGAGCGTCGCCAGGATCACCATCGGTGCCAGAAGCCACGACGGCGCCATCAGATAGAACGGGTTGGCCGCGGCCTCGGGCGTGCTCAGCAGCAAGGCCCCCTGGCCGAAGTAGTTCAGCGTCAGCGCCGGCATCACCAGGCTGAACCACGCCACCCGGATCGGACGCCGCCCGAAGTGTCCCATGTCCGCATAGAGGGCTTCCGCGCCCGTCACGCACAGGATCAGCGCGCTCAGCACCACGAATGACAGCAGCGGCCGCGCAATCACGAAGCTTGCCGCATAGCGTGGATCCAGCGCCTGCAGAATGTCCGGGTGCGTCAGGATCTGGTTCACGCCCAGCGCCGCGATCGTGCCGAACCACACCAGCATCACCGGCCCGAAGAGCTTGCCGATCCCCGCCGTCCCATGCTTCTGGATCGCGAACAGCCCCGTCAGCACCAGCACCGTGATCGGCAACACCCAGTGCCGCGAATGCGGCGTGATGAGCTCCAGCCCTTCCACCGCCGACAGCACCGAGATCGCCGGCGTGATGACCCCATCGCCATAGAACAGCGCCGTGCCGAAGATGCCGATCCCCAGCAACGCCTGGCGCAGCCGCGGCTTGTCGTGCACGGCCTGCGAGGCCAGCGCGAGCATCGCCACCATCCCGCCTTCGCCCCGGTTGTCCGCCCGCAGGATCAGCGCCACGTACTTCAGCGACACGATGATCGTCAGCGTCCAGAACAGCAACGACAACAGCCCGAACACGTTCTCGGGCGTCACGGCCACATGGCCGATGGCGAAGATTTCCTTGAATGCATACAACACGCTGGTGCCGATATCGCCATAGACGATGCCGATGGCGCCGACAACCAGTGCGGCGAGGCCGCTTTTCGAGGAGGACACGGAAGGTTCCTGGGCTAACGCCGGCAGAGCGCGGCGCGGGGCTCCAGAATTATAGGAGGGTGCCGGGCAGGGCGGTGCGGTGCAGCATGCGGCTGTGGCGCGGCCGGTACAGCAGGCGCGTTGCGGCAGAAGGCGATGGCGCATGACGCGCCGGTTGCTGGCGGCCGGCATGCGCTACAATGCGCAGCTTGTTGGTGTCGGGCCGTGCTCGACGCCACACGTCGGGGCGTAGCGCAGCCTGGTAGCGCATCTGCTTTGGGAGCAGAGGGTCGTGAGTTCGAATCCCACCGCCCCGACCATTCAGGATTTGAAAGGCCAGCCGCTTGCGGCTGGCCTTTTTCATGGTTGTCGATCATGGCCAGGCCCGAGGCCGCACCGCCTGCCGGTCGCACGGCGCATCCGTGGCCCGTCGGCACCGTGCTTCACCGCATGCTAGAGTGCCCAGCGCCTCGGCCGGGTCCGATGGCGCTGCCGCTTTCCCTTTCCGCTCGCCAAAGGCCACACCACCGTGCTGCGTGACGATTTGCAGGGCCTGGTCGACCGCCTGCCCAAGCCCAGGATCCAGCTGAGCAAGGTCGGCGCATTCATCACCGCCCGCAGCTATGACCTTGCCGGCCGCCACATCGTCTGGCTCGCGCGGGCCCAGCGCAAGGGATTGGACCGTGTCGCCCGCGCCCTGGAAGGGCTGGCGGTCCCGTTCTGGCAGACCTACGTCTTCAACTGGGTGATGGGCGCGACCTTTGCGCTCGGGTCGTTGATGTTCGTGCTGGGCAGCGGGTTGTCGCTGTGGCCACAGGCAATCGGGGTGTCGTCGGCCACGATCAATCAGGTTTTCTTTCTCGGCTCGCTGCCGTTCACGGTGGCGGCCTACATGCAGCTGTTCCAGGCGGCCAATGCCGGCTGGTTCACGGTGGACCCGAAGGCGCAACGCCCGGCCACGCGGATCGCGTGGGTCAGCTGGCGGCCGCGCGAGGCGGGCTGGCTGAGTTCATTGACGCAGTTGCTGGGGACCCTGGCATTCAACGTGAACACGTTCGATGCCATGCGCACCGGTGGCACCTGGATCCGGCAGGATCTGGCGATCTGGATGCCGGACATGGTGGGGTCGGCGCTATTCCTCATCGCCGCCTATCTGGCGTTCATCGAGGCGGGTCACGCGTACTGGTCATGGCGCCCGCGCAGCCTGGATTGGCAGATCGTGTCGATCAATCTGCTGGGTTGCGTCGCCTTCATGGTGTCGGCGGTGCTGGCCTATGTGCCGCGGGGGCCGGAGGCGGCCTGGATTCCGGTCGATGCCAACGCGCTGCTGCTGGTGGGCGCGGCCTGCTTTCTGGTGGCATCGTTGCTGACGATGCGCGAAAGCCGCAAGGCGGGCTGACCCCGGCGGGCCGGCGGGTTGGGCGCGCATGCAGGCCGATACCGCAAGGCCATGGCAACGACTGCGTGGGGCCGCGGGCCAGGTTCTGCCGCGCGCCATGCGTGACGACGGCTGTCGCCAGCAGGCGACACCGCTGCAAGCATGATTCCCCATTGCGCCCCACCGCTTGCAAGTCCTCCCCAAGCCCCGCGTATCATGTGCGCACTTCGGCGCTCGCCGAATCCCCATTCACCCTTCATGCGTCCCAGCCGACGCGGAGAATCCCATGCGCGTGTCGGTCTTCGGTCTTGCGTTCCTGGCGCTTACCTGTAGCGTTGCCACCCATGCCGCCGGCAATGGCTTCATCGGCGCCGCCGTGGCCGTGGTGCCGGAATACGAAGGGTCCGACGAGACGCGCGTGTTGCCGGTGCCGATGATCAATTACCACCGGGGCGCGTTCTTCATCACGCCGCGCGCCGGGCTGCCGGCGCTGGGGTTGCGTACGCAGATCGCCCCGGACGTGGACGCGGGCGTGTTCCTGGGCATGGGCCTGGGTCGACGCGCCAGCCGGACGGAACGCACCAAGGGTCTGGAGAACATCGACACGCATGCCGCGGTCGGCGCGTATGTCGAGTGGCGGCCGGGCCTGTACTCGTTCGGCGCGGCCTATCGCCAGGCGGCGCACAAGGGCTATGGCGGCGCGATCGATCTGCGCGCGTCGTATGCGGTGTGGCAGTCGGGCGCGAACAACGTGCGCATGGGCGTGGGCGCGGAGTGGATGAATCGCCGTGCCATGGACACGTGGTTCGGCGTCAGCCCGGAGCAGGCGGCCAGCAGCACCTACGGGCTGTCGACGCACGACACGTCGTCGGGCTTCAAGTCGGCGTCGCTGTTTGCGACGTGGACGCACCGGTTCAACGACCAGTGGTCCGCCATCGGCACCCTGGGCGTGAACCGCCTGCTGGGGGATGCAGCCGATAGCCCGCTGACCGCCCGCAAGACGAACGGCTTCGGTAGCGCGGGCGTGGCCTACGCGTTCTGACGCCAGGGCCTGCTGGCAGTCGGTGCGAAGCCGGATCGAAAAGCCACCGCTTGCGGTGGCTTTTTCACGCCTGCAGTCCCGCCGGTTCGCGTGCGCGCACTTGCCGCAGCACCGCCAGCAGGCCGCGCAGCGCGGCTTCGCTCGGCGAGGGGGCAGCGGTGTCCAGCGCGCCGGCGACACTCTCGGGCTCGCGGGTGCTGAAGAGGTCGAAGCCCTCCGTCTGCAGTGCCGCCAGCGCGTCGCGCACTTCCTGGACCACGGCCATGTCGGCTTCGGCGGGGACCTGCAGGGTGAAGCCGCGCAGGGCCGTCTCCACCCACTGCTGCATGGCGCTGACCCGGATGGCCGCCAACTGCGGCTTGCGGTTCCTGGCGCCCAGGTTCCACGGGCTGCGCCATGGGGACAGCGCCTGCATGACGTCGTCCTTGGCGGTGTTGACGGCGCGCAGCCTGGCCAGCGCGCCGCTACCGGGCGCCACGCCGGTGGCGAAGGTGGCGAGGCAGGCGTCCATCGCGTTGAGGTAGTCCTGGAAGGCACGGGTCAGCCGGCCCAGGGTGCTGGTTGGCAGCACGGCGAACGACACCAGGATGCCCGCGGCGGCGCCGATCAGGGTTTCTTCCAGGCGCAGCAGCATCAGGGCGGGCGTGAACGTGCCCAGCAGTCCGTAGACGAGCGAGATGGCCATGGTCAGGCACAGCGTGAAGGCCGAGTACGACTTGGCCATCAGGAAGTAGCCGACAAAGAGGAACAGGGCGACCAGCGCGATGGTGGGGGCCATGGCGCCAGCCACGACCGTGGCCAGCAGGCTGCCCAGCACGACGCCCAGCGCGGTGCCGCCCGCGCGCGCCAAGCCGCGGATCAGCGTTTCGCCGCGCGACTGGGTGTTGCTGAAGACGATGAAGGCGGTGAGCACGGCCCAGAACCAGCGCTGTTCGGACAGTTGCAGGCCGGCGACCATGGCGATGGCGGTGGCCAGCGTGACCTGGATGGCGAGGATGAGACCCGCGCGATTGGCGGCGCGCGCATCGGTGGCGGGGGCGGCCGGCGCGGGCGCGCTGGTGGTGAAGAAGTCCGGGGGCAGCGCGGTGGCGACGCTGCGGATGCGGCGCTCCAGCGCCAGGATCTCGCGCGTGCGCCCTTGGACGTCGTCACGGGTGGCCGGGTCGTCGGCGGACAGGACCGCGGCGCGCAGCGACAGCCGCAGGCCGAGCAGATCCACCGCCAGGCCATCCGCCTGGCCGGGATTGTTCAGGGGCAGGTAGGCCTGGGCCTGCTGGATGGCGCTGATCGCAGCATGTTCGGACAAGGCGCGGGCACGGCGCGCGGACGCCACCCCTTGGCTCGCGGGCACGATCGCACGGCAGAAGCGCCGCACCGCGGCGCGCTGCGCCAGCATCAATCGATGGAAGTCCCGCCGCGTGTCCTCGACCAGGACGTGGTTGCGCACGAGGTGGTTGACCACCGAGGCCAGCACCAGGGCGATGCCGATGCCCACCAGTTGCCCCTGGACCGGCTTCAGATAGCCCGACAGCACGCAGCACATGAAGGCATACAGCCCCACCGCCTGCCAGCGCGAGCCGATGTGCCGGATGAACATCGCACCGAAGACGACGCCCAGCAGCAGAAGGTTGACGGCCAGCAAGGCATGGTCGAGCAGGGCGATCACGCTGATGAGGCCAAAGCCGATGCCCACGGACACCAGCCGCGTGCCCGCGCGCTCGGACGGTGTGGCATCGCGCACGGACACCTGGCCGATCATCGTCGTGGACAAGGCCAGGGCGTACGCGGCGGGGGAAAAGGGCAGGGTGTCGTGAAGCGCCACCAGCGCCAGGGTGACGCCCAGCATGCTGAGCAGGACGCGGCAGGCCAGGCGCCACTGGATCCTGGCAGGGTCCAGCCAGACGCGCAGGTCGGTCAGAGGGCTGATGGCGGCGAATGGCCTGGAAAGGTGCCTGCCCTGCATGGCGTGTCGTGGGGTGGTTGCTGCCGGATGCTCACCGTACAACATCGGGGCCTGTGCTGCCTACGCAATATCCGGGACTGGCGGCGCCGGATTTTGCCGAGGTCCGTTGCGGTCGCGGCCGCCGCGGTGCGGCGCGCTCGTGTCGCGGCCTTGTCAGCGGCATGGGGTATGCCGTCCCCCCGTGGTCAGGCGAGCATGCGCGCGCCAGCGACAAGGCCCGCGAATCTGCATTCGCGGGCCTGCCGGCATGACCGATGGCTGGGGGTCAGGGTGCGAACACCTTGCCGGGCAGCCAGGTGGCAAGTTCTGGAATCAGCACGACCATGCCCAGGACGAACAGCAGAGCTCCCACGAACGGCCAGCTCGCACGCACGGTGTCCATGAAGGTCGTCTTGGCGATGCTGGTGGTGATGAACAGCAGGATGGCGACCGGTGGCGTCAGCCCGGCGATCTGCGTGATCATGATCATGAGGATGCCCAGCTGCATCGGGTCCAGGGCAAACGCATCGCCGATGTAGACGATGGTGGGCACCAGCACGACCACGACGGCCAGGCCATCCAGCAGCATCGTCAGCAGCAGCATCAGCGCCAGCAGGATGAGCAGCATCAACATCGGGCTGGTGGTGAGGCCGCGCAGGCTCTCCAGCATCAAGTCGTTGAAGTTGAGGTAGCTCAGCATCCAGCCCAGCGCGCCCGCCATGCCGATGACGCCGGCCACCATGGCGGTGGTGACGGCGGCATCGATGAGGATGGCCCACATGTCCTTCCACGAGATGCCGCGGTACCACAGCACGCTGACAGCCAGACTGTAGATGCAGGCGATGACGCCGGCTTCCGTGGCGGTGAACACGCCGGCCAGGATGCCGCCGAGGATGACGAAGGGGGCGAGCAGGGCCGGCCAGACTTCGACGGTGGAGCGCAGCACCTGCCGAAGCGTGGCGCGCGGCAGGACGGCCCGCAGCTCGGGATAGGACGGCAGGAAGGACAGGCCGTAGATGACGACCATCAGTGTCACGGCGATCATCAGTCCGGGCAGGACGCCCGCCATGAACAGGCCACCGATGGACACGCCCGTCATCGAGCCGTAGATGATCATTGTCATGCTGGGTGGGATGATCGGGCCGATGGTGGCGGATGCGGCCACGATCGAAGCCGCCAGGCCGGGCCGGTAGCCAGCCTTGCGCATGGCCGGGATCGTGATCGAGCCGACTGCGGCGGCTTCAGCCGTCGACGAACCCGAGACGTTGGCCATGGCCGTGCACGAGAGCACGGCGGTGTGGCCCAGGCTGCCGCGGATGTGGCCGACGATCTTCTGTGAAAAGCCGATCAGGCCCTCGCTGAGACCGCCGCGCGCCATGATGGCGCCGGCCAGGATGAAATAGGGCAGGGCGAGCAGGCTGAACGAGTCCAGCATGGCGAAGCTCTTCTGCGCCATCAGCGCGGGCACGAGGCCATCCAGCAGGGTGACCCCGGCCAGGCTGACGCCCGCGATCGCCAGGATGATGGGAACGCCCAGCAGCACCATGATCAACAGGCTGCCGAAGATGAGAATGAGCGTCATGCCTGCGGCTCCTTGACGAGGCCCGTGCGGGCGAGCAGCTTCATGCCCGCGCACAGGGTGAGGTAGGCGCCGCCCACCAGCATGCCGCTGTAGACGTAGGCCATGCTGACCCCGAGACCGGGGCTCTGCTGGTACTGCGCGACCGACATCAGCTTCCAGGTGAGGAAGATGAAGGCCAGCCCCAGGACCAGCCACATGCCGTCGACGATGGCGGCCAGCGCCTTGCGCAGTCCCTCGGGAAACAGGTTGACGATCGCGTCCACGAACAGGTGCGAGTTGCGGACATAGGCCAGCGGGATGGCGAGGAAGACCAGCCAGATGAAGCTGTACTTCTGCAGTTCCTCGCTCCAGCTCAGCGAATTGTTCAGCAGGAAGCGGTTGAAGACCTGCATGGTGCCGACCACCACCATGAGGGCGAAGAGCGCGGCGATGATGGCCTGGACCGCGGTGTGGATGTATCGCATGAGGGATCCCGAGGGCTGGTGCGGTCCGGCTTACTGCGCTTCGCGAATCAGCTTGAGCAGGTCCTGCGCCTTGCGTTCGGCTGCGAACTTGTCCTGGATCTTCACCGCGTTGTCCTGGAAGGCCGTGGTGTCGACCTCGGTGATCTGCATGCCGCGTTCGCGCAACTGGTCCAGCGCCTGGGCCTCGCGCACCGGCGCCAGCGAACGGTTGACATCGGACGCGAGCTTGACGCCCTGCTCGACGACGGCACGCTCGCGCTCGCTCAGCTGCTTCCACTCGCTCATGGAGCAGGCGAAGATGGCCGGGCCGAGAAAATGTCGGGTCAATGCGATGTGCTTGGTGACTTCGTAGTACTTGCCCGTCAGGACCACGGCCGGACCGTGCTCGAAGCCGTCCAGCACACCGGTCTGCATGGCCGAGTACACCTCGCCAAAGGACATGGGAGTGGCGTTGGCGCCCATGGCGTTCAGCGCTTCGATGTACACGGGACTCTGGATGGTGCGGATCTTCATGCCCTTGAGGTCTTCTGGCGCGGTGACGGGCTTGTTGGCCGTGATCACATTGCGAAAGCCCCAGTTGGTGAGCCAGCCGACCGTCTTCAGCCCGGACTTCTCCAGGTCGCCTGCCAGCTGTTGGCCGACTTCGCCATCCAGCGCCGCGTTCATGTGGTCGTAGTCGCGCCACAGGAAGGGCAGGTCCACGACGCCAATGCGCGGCGAGAAAGTGTTGAGAATGGCCGTGCCGCCCAGCGCGCAGGTGGCACCGCCGCCCAGCTGCATGCCTTCGTAGACCGATCGTTCGTCACCCAGCGCGTTGTTCGGGAAGATGCGCACCGACAGAGTGTCGGAGTTCTCGTTGACGTAGTTGCGGAAGATCCAGGCCGCGATTTGCAGTTCCGAGTCCAGCGTCGCCTGCTGGGCGTGCGACACCTTGATCTCGCGTTTCTTCTGCGCGTGCGCAGGGAACTGAGCCACGGCGAGGGCGGCGATCGCGGCGGCGAGGGCAAGGCGTTTGAACGGCGTGCGGCTGGACATGGAAGTCTCCTCTGGGTCTGGACTGCACCACGCAAGCCTGTCGCTTGGCAGGGCAGACGATTCGTTGATGTGAACCGTTTTAGTAAATCGTTCGAGTGCCGAAATCTATCATGGGGTTTGCGCGCCCCGCATCCCCTAATTACCTAGGAATTTCCCTTAGTTGTTGGGCTGGCCTACGGGTGATACAGTCGCTTCGATGCAACGATTTACTAGATCGATTCAAATGACTTTTTCTGTGATTGTCCGCGGTGTGTCGGGCAGGCCCGCAGGGGTAGTGTGATGGCGACCATCCAGGACGTGGCCAAGCTCGCCAACGTGTCCATCAGCTCGGTGTCGAACGTGATCAACGGGCGCACGGAAAGGCTGCGCCCCGAGACCTTCGAGCGCATCGAGAAGGCCATCAAGCTGCTGGGCTATCGGCCCAATCAGGCCGCGCGCCATCTGAAGACGGGGCGTCTGCCCGTCATCGGCCTGCTGGTTCCCTCGACGGCCAACCCGTTCTATGGCGAAATCGCGGCTGCCCTGGAGTCTTACGCGCAGACGCGGCACGGTCACCGCGTCATGCTGTGCAACACGCATCGCGACCGCGCGCTGGAAACCCGGATGCTCGAGGACCTGAGCAGCTTTGGCGTGGCCGCAGCCATCCTGCTGTCGTCCTTCGACGATGAAGGGCATGTCGAAGATGCCATCGAGCGTGGCCTGGCGGTGGTCAGCTATGACCGTGCGCCCGGGCCGCACGGCAACCCTGGCATCGACCACGTGTACGCCGACAATGTGGAGGCGGGGCGGCTTGCTGCGCAGCACCTCATCGATCACGGTCATCGGCAGTTGGCCTTTGCCATGCCGGCCGGGCGCACCAACAGCCGCAATCGGAAGATCGAAGGCTTTCTGACGGCTGCGGGCCAGGCCAGCGTGCCGGTCGCCGCCCGCGTGCACGAAGGGCGCGCGATCACGGCCTATGGCGACTCGGAGCTGGCAGACATCGGCTTCGAGCTTGGCCAGCGCCTGGCCGCCGAGCCTGACCGTCCGACGGGTGTCGTGGCTGTCAACGACACACTGGCGCTGGGGCTGATCGCGGGGCTGAAGACCGCCGGCCTGCAGGTGCCGCGGGACATGTCGGTAATCGGCATGGACAACATGATGCTGGCTGCCTATATGTCGCCCCCGCTCACCTCCATTGCCATGCCGGTCAGGCAGATGGCCGAGGCCATGGTGGATCGCGCCGTGTTGCGCATCGCCGAGCCCGGCGCGCCGACCGAGCAAATGCGCTTCGATCCGACGCTCGTGACACGCGAGTCGGTCAGTGCGCCGCCAAGTCCCGGGAGTCCGGCATGATCCGCGTCTTTCTCAATCACACCCCCGGCATGCGCGAGAACTATTACGGCGAGCGCGCCCTGGCGCGACTGCGCAGTCTCGCCGACGTCCGTCTGAATGACAGCGACGACGCCTTGAGCGTGGCCGGGATGATCGCTGCCGCCCAGGACTGCCAAGTCATCATCGGCGCGCGCGTGCCGGCCGTGCCTGCCGAGGTCTTTGCCCGCCTGCCGTCGCTGGTGGCCTTCTGTCGTGTCGCGGTCGACATCGGCAACATCGACGTGGCGGCGGCCAGCCAGCACGGCGTCCTGGTCACGCGCGCATCGCCGGGCTTCGGGCCGTCCGTGGCCGAATGGATCATCGGCGCCATGGTCGATCTCGACCGGGGCATTTCCGATGCCGTGATCGACTATCGCCAGCACCGTGCGCCGCGCATCCGCATGGGCCGGCAACTGTCGGGGGCAACGCTGGGCATCGTGGGTTACGGCACCATCGGCCGTCATCTGGCCAAGGTCGCGCTGGCGTTGGGCATGGACGTGCTCGTGTTCGACCCGTTCCAGGACGATGTCACCCCTTGCCGGCGCGCCACGGACCTGCCGAGCCTCCTCGCCGGCGCCGATCACGTCGTCTGTCTGGCCGCCTCCACGCCGCAGACGGCGCGGATGTTCGACGCGCAGGCTTTTGCCACGATGAAGGAGACGGCGTGCTTCATCAACGCGGCCAGGGCGGAGCTGGTCGACGAGGCCGCGCTGCTGCAGGCGCTCGATGACGGGCAGATCGTGGGTGCCGCGCTGGATGTGGGCAGTGCCCCGGATCAAATGCCGCCAGCTCGGCTGGCTGCGCACCCGCGGGTCATCGCATCGCCCCATGTCGGCGGGCTCACGCCACAGGCGGTCATGCATCAGGCGGCCGATACGGTCGATCAGGTTGCCGCAATGCTGCGTGGCGAGATCCCGGCGGGTGCCGTCAATCTCGATGCCGCGTCTCGCTTTCGCGACGCGTTCCTGTCCGACAAGGCACCCGCCCATGGCTGATTTGGCCTTGCCCGCTGGGTCCTGCGACACCCACATCCACGTTTTCGCGCCTGCGCAGTACCCCCTGGACGGGGCGCCCACGGCCTTGTGGCCCGAGTACCGTCGCGTGCAGACCCGCCTCGGCCTGAGCCGCGCCGTCATCGTGCAGCCCACGGGCTACGGGTTCGACAATCGGTGCACGCTGGATGCGCTGCAGCAGGCCGCAGGCGCGAGCCGCGCCGTGCTGATCCTGCCGAAGGATGTCGCCGAGGCCGATCTGGCCGACTACGACGCGGCAGGGGTGCGCGGCGTTCGGTACATGATGATTCCGGGCGCCCAGTCGCTGCTGGGCTGGACCGATTTGCCAGAGATGGCCGCCCGCATTGCGGCCTGGCAATGGACCATCAATCTGCAACTGGACGGTCGCACGCTGCCCGAGCAGGAAGCATTGCTCACGGGGCTGCCCACGCCGCTGGTCATCGATCACACGGCCAAGTTTCTGGAGCCCGTGGGATTCGACCACCGCGGCTGGGCCAGCCTGTGCCGGCTCCTGGACACCGGCCGCGTCTGGGTGAAGCTGTCGGCGCCCTACGAAACGTCACGCGTGGGAGCGCCCGATTACGATGATGTTGGCAGGCTGGCGAGCCGTCTCGCAGCGCGTTACCCAGAGCGCTGCCTGTGGGCATCCAACTGGCCGCATCCCGGCCAGACGGTGCGCCCGGACGAGGCGAATCTGCTGCGGCTGCTGGGGGAGTGGGCTGGGCACGGCGAGACCCTTGGCCGCATCCTGGTCGACAACCCGGCGGCGCTGTATCGATTCGACCCTGCGGCAGGGCACTAGTCGAACGGGATATCTCGCCGATCAGCAACGCGTCGCTCTTCGTCGCCCCGCCAAGGAGGACGGTATTGAGGTCTTCGGGCGTGCTCGCGCACCACCCGCCCGGTGCCAAGGTTGCGGCTCGCGCTGGCCTGGTTGTCGGTCACGACGGGCACCGTCAGCTTGTCTGCCGGGGCCGACACGATCGGTCCGCGCGCCGCGCCGGCGCCCGGACACGGTACAGTAGGCGGACCCGTGTTCATGACCGCCAGGAGACCTTCCCATGACGCCGTGGCTTCACCCTTTTGCCGCCGTCCTCGTCGTGGCGATGTCTGCCGCGGCGCCAGCGCGCGCGGCCCTGCCGGTGGGTGCGCATGCGCCCGATTTCGCAACGCAGGCCGCCCTGGCGGGCAATGTCTTCGAGTTTTCGCTGGACAAGGCGCTGCAGGAAGGCCCGGTCGTGCTGTACTTCTACCCGGCCGCGTTCACCCAGGGCTGCACCATCGAAGCACACAGCTTTGCCGAGGCGATGGACGACTTTCGTGCGGCTGGCGCCACGGTGATCGGCATTTCGGCAGACGACATCGAGACGCTGAAGTCGTTTTCGGTGAGCGCCTGCGGGGGCAAGTTCGCCGTCGGGGCGGACGTCAAAGGCGACATCATCCGCGCCTACGACGCGGGGGCAGGCACGCAGCGCACCATGGCCAACCGCATTTCCTACGTGATCTCGCCGGATCGCCGGGTCATCTACGAGTTCACCAGCGGCAATCCGCACCAGCACGTGGACAACACATTGAAGGCCGTGCGGAACTGGTCGTCGAAAAAGTAACGCCCGAGCCCGTTACTTTTTCGACACGAGATCACCCGTAAAATGGCGCGCGCCCGACTGGGGCGCGATGCGTACACTCGGGATGCAAGTCGATCTCTTCACTCTTTACAAGCTGATCGTTGGGACGTTGCTCGCCAGCGCAGGGATGACCTGGTGGGAAATCCGGGGCAATCGCGGCCGCGCGCTCACGTTGCACCTGCTGGCCGCCGGCTTCGCCACGCTGGCCGCGGGCTGCGCCATCGCCCTGGTGCGGCTGTCGTGGCCCTACGCGCTGGGCTCGACCGTGGCCAATCTGCTGGTGGTGAGCGGGTATCTGCTCGTCCTCAACGGGATTGCGGCCCTGGACGGGCGCCGTTATCCGGTGTTTTCTGCCGTGATCCTGGTGGCCACCGCGATGGCGTGGGCGGAATTCGGCGAGCGCTGGCACACGGCGATGTGGGCGTACTGGAGCAACATCCCGATCGCCCTGGTCAGTGCGCTGACGGCGTGGGAAATGTGGCGCTGCCAGGCCATGCGCTCCATGCGCACGCGCTACATCGTGGTCGCGCTGGCGGGTGCGCATGCCCTGATCTACGCCACGCGGGCCGCCATCCTGCCCTCGCTGGTCGAGGCGCAGGGCCCGGATCTGATCGCCCTGGCCAGCAGCATCACCATCTACCAGGGCGTGCTGTATTCCGTGCTGCTGCCCATGACGCTGCTCAAGATGATGCGCGACGAGTCGCACGGCTCGCTGCTGCGCGAGGTGCAGACGGACTATCTGACGCGCCTGGGCAACCGGCGCTGGTTCTTCGAGCAGGGCGCCCGTGCGATGCGCAGTGGCCCGGTGTCCGTGCTGGCCTTCGACCTGGATCAGTTCAAGTCGATCAATGACCGTTACGGCCATCAGATGGGCGACGAGGTCCTGGTCGCCTTTGCCGATGTGCTGCGCAGCGTGCTGGGGTCGGATGCGGTCCTCGCCCGCATCGGCGGCGAGGAGTTTGCCGCCGTGCTCGTGGGCGCCAACGCCGATCGTGCGCAGGTGCTGGGGCACGCGGTGGGCGAACAGTTCTCGGGCTGGATGGCCGGCCGCATGGACCACCTGCGCATGCCCGCCACCGTCAGCATCGGCGTCGCGGCCTGTGAGCGCGGCGTGTCTTCGCTGGACAACGCCCTGGCGGCCGCGGATCGCGCGATGTACCGCGCGAAGTCCCTGGGCGGCAATCGGCTGGAGCTGGCCTAGCCGCCGCCCGCCGACCCGCCGGCGCGGTGCGCTGGTGATCAGGTCCAGTGGGGGAAAGGATTTGGCCAGTGCTTCCACGCCGCAGGCCCCTGCGCCATTTCCGCATCCGTGAGCAGGCAGGCGTCCAGCCGCGCCCGCAGGGCGGCTTCGTCCATGGCCATGCCGATCAGGACCAGTTCCTGTCGTGCGTCACCCACATCCTTGTCCCAGACCGCGCGGATCGAGGCCAGGTATGCCGGGTCATCGGGCCAGCGCTCGGGCGGCACCGCGGCCCACCAGTAACCTGCCGCGCCATGCCGGGCCACCGCGCCCGCCTGCGACCAGGCGCCGGCGAGCTCGGGATGGGTGGCCAGCCAGAAATGCCCCTTGGAGCGCACCACGCCGGGCCATTCGCTGTTGACGAGGGCAAGGAAACGTTCGGGCTGAAACGGGCGGCGCGCGCGATAGACGAAGCTGCGAATGCCGTATGCCTCGGTTTCGGGCGTGTGCTCGCCGCGCAGCTCGCGCAGCCAACCCGGCGCCTGCGAGGCCAGCTCGAAGTCGAAGAGGCCCGTGTCGAGCAGCCTGTCCAGCGGTACCTGCCCGAACTGTGCGGTCTCGATGCGGGCGCGGGGATTGAGCTGGTGCAGGATGGCGGCAAGACGTTCCTGTTCCTGCGGCGTGATCAGGTCCAGCTTGTTGAGCACGATGACATCGCAGAACTCGATCTGCTCGACCAGCAGGTCGACCACGGTGCGCGCATCATCCTCGCCCAGCGATTCACCGCGCTGCTCCAGGCTGTCCTGAGAACCGTAGTCACGCAGGAAGTTGTAGGCGTCCACCACGGTGACCATGGTGTCCAGCCGCGCGACGTCGCTCAGGCTGCGGCCGTCCTCGCCCGCGAAGGTGAAGGTTTCGGCCACGGGCAGGGGCTCCGAAATGCCCGTGGACTCGATGACCAGATGGTCGAAACGGCCTTCCCGGGCCAGCCGCTCGACTTCGACGAGCAGGTCTTCACGCAAGGTACAGCAGATGCAGCCGTTGCTCATTTCGACGAGGCGTTCCTCGGTGCGCGAGAGTTGGGCACCACCGTCGCGCACCAGCGCGGCGTCGATGTTGACCTCGGACATGTCGTTGACGATCACCGCCACGCGCCGACCCTCGCGGTTGTTCAGGATGTGGTTGAGCAGGGTGGTCTTGCCGGCACCCAGGAAGCCGGACAGGACGGTGACGGGGAGACGGGCAGGAAGCGGGGAGGACATGGCGTGCATCGGGATGCGGAAAGCTCTTGGAAATGCAATGATATAACATATCTAACCGGCGGCAGTATCCGCCCGCACACTCGAGCAAGGACGACCATGATCCCCCAGAGCTACGACGAATGGCGACACTGCATCACGCAGGAGTGCCGGATCGCGCTGAGCGCGGAGTACATCACAGCACGTCTGCTGGTGTGGCACGACGACACGTGCGAAGAAACTCGGCGGTTTCGCCGGTTGTACGGCGATGCGCACTGGCTGGCGGTGCGCGGCTGGTTCGAGCGGGCGGCCGGGGACATGCCCCGGACGGACTAGCGATCAGGGCCGATGGCGGTGCCGTGCCCGGCGACACGCTGCTCCGGGCGGCGCCACAGCCATGCCGCCACGCCTGCCATGCACAGGCATCCGGCCCAGACGGCCCAGCGCTGCGGCACGGTGTAGGCCAGGATCACGCCGCACACGATCATGGACAGCGTCGCGATCCATTTGCTGCGACGGCTGACGCGGCGCCCGTCGTGCCAGTCGCGCAGGACGGGGCCGAAAACGCGATGCCGGTGCAGCCAGGCATACAGGCGGGGCGAGCCTCGCGCTGCCGCCCAGGATGCGAGCAGCACGAAGACGGTCATGGGTACGCCCGGCAGGATCGCGCCGGCGACGGCCAGGCACAGGAATACCCCGGCAAGAGCCAGGTACAGCGCCCGTTGCACGGGATGCCGGCTTGGTTGCGGAGGAGGCACCCAGGGCCGCTCGGTAGGCTCCTTGTCGGCGCCGCCGGGGGTGGGTGCCGAGGGGGTCATGCGTCCAGGTCGAAGTGCCGCTTGAGCAGATGTTCGAAGCGCGCGAAGGCGGCATGAGCGCCTGCCACGACCGCGTCGTGCTCGGCCGGGTCCACGGCATCGCTGTTGAGCGACGCCACGAACCGGCGCCAGACCAGGGCCCGGCCTTCCGGGTAGGCCGCCAGATTGCGCGCGCCGAACTCGGCACTCAGGCCAAGCCGCGACTGCGCCTCCTTGAAGAGGAAGGCCGCGCCCAGCGTCGAGCCTTCGGACACATAGACCCAGCCCAGCGCTTCGGGCATCGACACGCCGGTGGTGGCCAGCGCGTCCTGCGGAATGGTGGCGCCCAGGTCGATCAGGTCCGCACGAGAGGCATCCTCGCGCCCGCGTGCTTCCAGATCAGGCACGGCGGCCTTGACCCCGGCATCCTGGAACAGATGCTCGACATCCCGCTGAAAGAGGTACTGGGCCGCGACGAAGCGGGCATAGGCGTCGCGCGTGGAGAAGGGCGCGGCGCGTGCCATGAGCTGGTGCATGTGCTCGTGCTGGGCGTTCGTGTCCTGCTTGAGGCGCTGCGCCAGCGTGGGGCGATCGATGACGGCGGTAGGCATGGGTGTCCGTGGTGGTGAGGCACGCATGGTGGGAACCGTTCTCATTATTCCGCACGTGACGGGGAAAGACACGCGAAAGATGTTTGCGAACGCGACGCGGGAGGCCCGCACGCCCTCGTGTCCGCGCTCGACGCCGTGGCTGACCGGGTGGCGCGCACGGCCGCCATCCGCATGCAGGCGTTGCGTCCTGGCAGCAGATGACCCTGTAGAGGTCATACAACATCGCCTTGACCCACGACGGCTAGCCGCGTGCGGCGCCCATGCGATTCCGACTAAATTACCGTGGAATCTCGCGTTTTCCCTAATGCCGGACCCTGCACAAACCTTCTACGCTAGCGTCCTACTCATACGATGACAGACAAGATAAGGCGCTGCCTTTCTGTCGTCTCGCCATCCTCGACAGGAGACGCCATGCCTCGCCCCATTCCCACCGCTGTCAGCCGGCGCACCTTCCTGGGTGGTGCCGTGATGCTGGGGGTGGCCAGCGTCGCGCGTGCCCAGTCGTTTCCCTTCACACCCCAACAACGCTATCCGGATCCGTCGGTCGAGATCCTGGATCCGTCGTTCGGCCGCTATCGCATCTTCAGCAGCAGCGTGGAGCAGCTCGCCACGGGCTTTCGCTGGGTGGAAGGCCCGGTGTGGATCGCGGATGGTCGCTATCTGCTGTTCTCGGACATTCCCAACGATCGCATCATGAAATGGGACGAGACCAACGGCACGACGAGCGTGTTCCGTCATCCGGCCAACTTCAGCAACGGGCTGGGCCGCGATCGCGAGGGGCGTCTGCTGACCTGCGAACACCTGACCCGCCGCGTGACGCGCACCGAGTACGACGGCTCGATCACCGTGCTGGCCGACGCGTTCGACGGCAAGCCCCTGAATTCGCCCAACGACATCGTGTGCCACAGCAATGGCGCGATCTGGTTCACCGACCCGCCGTTCGGCATCGGTGGCCACTGGGAAGGCAACAAGGCCAAGGCCGAACAGCCGCATGGCGTCTACCGCATTCCGCCAGGGGGCGGCGCGCTGGTGCGGGTCCTGGACGATCTGGCCGGGCCCAACGGGCTCGCGTTCTCGCCGGACGAAAGCATCCTCTACGTGGTGGAGGGCCGCCATCAGCCGTACCGCAGGGTCTGGGCGTACGACGTGGGCGCCGATGGCGGGCTGTCGAACAAGCGTGTGCACATCGATGCCAACGGGCCGGGGGCCCTGGACGGCATTGCCTGCGACGAAGACGGCAACCTGTGGTGCGGCTGGGGCAGCAACGGCTCGGCCGATGCCGACCCGCAGGCGCTTGACGGCGTCATGGTGTTCAACCCGCAGGGCAAGGCCATCGGCCGCATCCGCCTGCCTGAGCGCTGCGCCAACCTGTGCTTCGGTGGCGAGAAGCGCAACCGGCTCTTCATGGCAAGCAGCCATTCCATTTACGCGTTGTATGTCGAAACCCGCGGCGCCGTCTGAACGCCGCTTACTGCCGATCCGCGGGGCATCCCGCACTGGAGCAATCGTGAAGCACACCCGTCGACAATTCATGGGCGGCGCGGCCGCCCTGGGCGCGGCCGCCTGCCTTCCCGCCTGGGCGCAGCAGCCATGGCCCTCGCGCGCCGTGCGCGTCGTGGTGCCGTATCCGCCTGGCGGCTCGTCCGACATCATCGGCCGCATCATCGCGCCGCGCCTGGGCGAGGCGCTCAAGCAGACCGTCGTGGTCGAGAACAAGCCGGGTGCCAACGGCAACCTGGGCGCGGCGTTCGTCGTGCAGTCCGGGGGCGATGGCCACACCGTGCTGCTGTGCGATGTCGGCGCGCTGGCGATCAGCCCGTCCGTCTACAAGCAGCTGACGTTCGATCCGTCCAAGGACCTGCGCCCGGTGGGCATGCTGGCCTATTCCCCGCACGTGCTGGCCGTGCACCCCAGCGTGAAGGCCAAGACGCTGTCCGAGCTGGTGGAACTGTCCAAGAAAGAACGTGTGAACTTTGCCGTGACGGCCATCGGCAGCGCGCCCCACCTGGCGGCCGTCGCCGTGCAGCAGGCCACCGGCGCCCAGTGGGAGTACGTCCCGTACAAGGGCGGCGCCCAGGCGCTGACCGACACGGTGGGTGGCCAGACGCAGGTGATCATGAACGGCCTGCTTGCCACGCTGCCGCACATCCGCAGTGGCGGCTTGCGCGCCATTGCGATCTCCAAGCCCGAGCGCATGCAGCAGATCGCCGACATCCCGACGATCGCCGAGCAGGGCGTGACGGGCTTCGAGTCGGGAACCTGGCAGGGCCTGATGGCGCCCGCGGGCTTTGACGACGCGGCCGTGGAGCGTCTGTCCGCGCTCGTCACCGAGATCGTCAACGATCCCAAGGTGAAGGCGCAATTGTCAGAACAAGGCGCCGAGATTGCGACGCGCAATCCGCAAGAGCTCAAGACCTTCTTCGAAGGCGAGCGTGCGCGCTGGGCCGAGGTGGTCAAGAGCGCCGACATCCGGCTGGATTGAGGGGTCTTTTCCCGCGATCCCATCAGGGTAATCCCTGGGTCCATGCGCCGGATGCGCTAGAATCCGGCGCTTGCCGATGCGGTGGCGACGCATTTCCGTGCGCATGCACGGTGCGCTCGCCCGTTCCGCGGCGCGCATGTCCTCGTGGCAACACGTCTGACGCCGGTGTCTGCGACACCGGCCGCGAGGCCTGCGCCGCGCCGCGCATCGACGCCACATGGACTCTGACATGCAAACTCCCTCCAAGCCCGTTTCCTGGCTCGCCCGGGTGTGGCTGGCCGTGCTCGGCCTGCTCATCCTGGCTGCCGGGGGCTTCTTCGCGTTCTATGGTTATCGGCTGCTGACCCTCGGGGGCAGCGCGTACTTCCTCGTGGCCGGCGTGCCGCTGATCCTGGCCGGTGTGCAGATCCTGCGCGCGCGGCCTTCCGGCGCCGTGCTCTTTGGCCTCGTGTTCCTGGCGACGCTCGTCTGGTCGGTCGTGGACGTGGGCTGGACATTCTGGCCGCTCGTCTCGCGCGTCATGACCCTCGCGGGCCTGGCGCTGCTGGTGGCATTGTCCTACCCGGCGCTGCGCCGTGCGCGCGGCCTTGCGCCTGCCCGCGGTCCCGCGCTCGCCGTGGCGGCGGTCCTGGCGCTGGGTGCCGGCGCCACGTTCTGGGGCATGTTCCAGCCGCATCCCGTGGTCGCGGCCCGCGACGACGGTCCGGCGCTGACGGCGGCCCAGGGCGGTGCGACCGACTGGGAACACTATGGCAACACGCCGGGCGCCTCGCGTTTCGTCGGTGCCGACCAGATCAACCGCGACAACGTGGGCGAGCTCCAGGTGGCGTGGACGTATCGCACGGGGGACGTGGCGTTGAGCCCCGGCGGCAATGGCGCCGAAGACCAGCTGACGCCCCTGCAGGTGGGCAATCGCGTCTTCGTGTGCACGCCGCACAACAACGTGATCGCCCTGGACGCCACGACCGGCAAGGAAGTCTGGAAGACCGAGATCGATGCGCACCAGAAGAAGTGGATGCGCTGCCGGGGCCTGGCCTACTTCGATGCCGCGCGCGAGATCGCGGCACCCACCGTGCCGGGCTCGACGCCCGCCGCGCCGGTGTCCGTCGCCGCAGGCAGCGTGTGCGAGCGCCGCATCCTGATGAATTCCATCCAGTCCGAGCTGATCGCACTGGACGCCGACACGGGTGCCTTCTGCCCCGACTTCGGCGTGGACGGCCGGGTGGACCTGAAGACGGGCATCGGCAAGGGCGTGGAGGCGGGCGAATACTCGCTGACGTCCGCACCGACGCTGGCCGGCACGACGATCGTGGTCGGTGGCCGCGTGGCCGACAACGTCAGCCTGGACATGCCGGGTGGCGTGGTGCGTGGTTACGACGTGGTGACGGGTGACCTGCGCTGGGCCTTCGATCCGGGCAACCCGGACGACCAGAGCGCGCCGGCCGCAGGCGACACCTACACCCGCTCGACGCCCAACGTGTGGGCGCCCATGTCCTACGATCCGGCGTCCAACACGGTCTTCATGCCGGTGGGCAGCGCGGCCATCGACCTGTGGGGCGTCAAGCGCACGGCGCTGGATCGCAAGTACGGCGCGACGATGCTGGCCGTGGACGCCACCACGGGCCGCGAAAAGTGGTCGTACCAGACGGTGCATGACGACCTGTGGGACTACGACGTCCCCATGCAGCCCACCTTAGCGGACTTCCCGAATGCGGACGGTTCGACCACGCCAGCCCTGATCTTCGGTACCAAGGCAGGGCAGATCTTCGTGCTGGATCGCGTCACCGGCAAGCCGCTCACCGAGGTCGAGGAGCGTGCGGTCAAGGCCGGCCAGATGCCGGGCGAGACCTATTCGCCCACGCAGCCGTTTTCGGTCGGCATGCCGCAGATCGGTGCGCAGGACATGACCGAAGCCGACATGTGGGGCGCCACGCCCTTCGATCAGCTGCTGTGCCGGATCAAGTTCAAGTCGATGCGCTATGACGGCCTCTTCACGCCGCCCGGCACCGACCCGTCGCTGAACCTGCCGGGTTCGCTGGGCGGCATGAACTGGGGCGGACTGTCGCTGGATCCGAATGCCGGCATGCTCTTCGTGAACGACATGCGGGTCGGTCTGGAGGTGCAGCTCATCGACCAGCAACCGCAGGCTGGCGGCGCGCGCAGCGACGGCGGCGAAGCGGCCACCATCACCAAGGCCACGCCGCTGGTGGGCACGCCCTACGCCATCAACGCCAAGCTGCGCTTCGTCTCGCCGCTGGACATCCCGTGCCAGGCGCCGCCCTTCGGCACCCTGACGGCCGTCGACCTGAAGACGCGCCAGATCGCCTGGCAGATCCCGGTGGGCACCGTGCAGGACACCGGCCCCTTCGGCATCAAGATGCGCCTGCCGATCCCGGTGGGCATGCCCACCATCGGCGGCACGCTGGCCACGCAGGGCGGGCTGGTGTTCATCGCCGCCACCCAGGACTACTACCTGCGCGCCTATCACAGCGGCACGGGTGAAGAGCTCTGGAAGGGCCGCCTGCCCGTGGGCAGCCAGGGTACGCCGATCAGCTACACGTCACCCGAGACCGGCAAGCAGTTCATCGTCGTGTCGGCGGGCGGCGCACGCAATTCGCCCGACCGGGGCGATTACGTGGTGGCGTACACGCTGAAGTAGCGGGGCGGCACGGCGGCGCGTCGGTTCGCGTCGCCGGCCCGTCCGCGGCAGACCGCCTCACTTCGGCCGGCGCTGCGCGTGATCCACAGCATGGCCCGTCCCCCCGGCGGCATCCCGCCTAGCGGCCACCGCCCGCCGCGCAGTCCAGGCACAGGGCCTCGCGCCAGGACCGCAGAAAGTACCCACGTTTGAGTTCATCCAGGTACACGAGCAGGCCCACCCCCAGCCCCACCGGGCGGGCGGCGGGGCCGGCGTGGGCGGCGTCCGGGCCGCGCACGCGCAACATGCCGGATTCGCGGCTGATGACGTACTGGCCCCGTTCGGACAGCAGGTAGTCCAGAAAGCGCGCGCCCAGGTCGGGGCGGGGCGCCTGGCGGGGGATGAGCGCCGCGCGCGACAGCACCAGGGTGTAGTCCTCGGGCCGCACGATGGCCAGCGGCGCGCCGTTGGCGATGCGCCGCTGCGCGTAGGATTCGAGCATGTTGTACGCGAGCGCGATCTCGCCGTTGACGACCCGGTCCAGGATGCCGTCGGCCGACTCGGCCACGACCACGCCGTTCGCCCCGAAGGCCGCGAGAAGGCCGCCCGCCATGCTGTCCAGGCGGGCGTCCTGCGTGGCCGCCAGGTAGCCGATGCCGCTTTGCTCGGCATCATAGGTCGCGATGCGCCCGGCCAGGGGTTGGTCGGGCCCGCGCAGCATGGCCAGCAGTTCGCGGCGGGTGCGCGGTGCCTTGTCCGCATCCAGCTGGCGCGTGTCGTAGGCCATCACCAGGGCCTCCGCGCCGATGCTGAAGACTTCGTCGCGCCAGTTGGCCCAGGCAGGCAGGCTCAGGGTTTCCGGCGAGCGATGCGCTTGCGCATGGCCGTCGTTCACCAGCTTGGTCTGCAGATCCATGCTGCTGCTGATGATGAGATCCGGCCCGGTGCGCGCCTGCGGGTCCCTGTCGGCACGGGCCAGCACGGCGTCATACAGCACGCGGGTCGGCAGCTCGGTGTACTCGATGCGCATGCCCGGATACAGGGCGCTGAAGTCCTGCAGCACGCCCTGGAACACGTCGGTATTGGTGGAGGCATCGATGACGAGGACATCGGGCGAGTCGGCCGGGCCCAGCGTCAGACGTTCGTAGTCCGAGGCCTGCGCCGGCGCCGTGCCCAGCAGCAGGCAGGCCGCGACTGCCGCGGCAACCTGGCGCACCCGCCCGGACAGGCGGGCGCGCGGCCCCCGGCGCGCCAACGGCGCGGCCGTCCGTGCGGGACCCGGCACCTGCCGGGCAAAGCCAGCCTCATTCGGCATGCGCGCCTCCCGGCAGGTGAATGGTCACGATGAGGCCGCCCTCGACCCGGTTGCTCAGGTCCACCGTGCCGCCGTGGCCTTCGATGGCGCGCCGCACGATGGCCATGCCCAGCCCCGCACCTTCGGCGCGCGCCTGCGGGCCGCGTGCAAAGCGCTCGAACACGGTGTGCGCCTGCGCGGGCGGGATGCCGGGTCCATGGTCGGCCACCGTGATGCGCCAGCCCGCATCCTGCGGCGCCAGGGTGATGTCGATCGGGCCGGCCTCGGGCGTGCCGTGACGCAGCGCATTGTCGATCAGGTTCTTCACCGCTTCGCGCAGCATCAGGGCGTCGCCTTCGAAAGCCGCCTGCGTGAGGCCGCCCAGCTCCAGCCGCACGTCGGGTTGCGGATCGGCCATCGGCACGCTGTCGTTCACCGCCTGACGCAGGATCCTGACCAGGTCGACCGGCTCGAACTGGCGCAGATTGCTGCGGTGATTGACGCTGGCGTCGCTCAGCAACTGGTTGACCAGGCGCGACAGGCGTTCGGCGTTGCGCAGCACCGCCTGCAGGCTGCGCCGCTGTTCGTCGGGATCGTCTTCGTCCAGCGCGATCTGGACCTGGGCGCGCAGGGCGGCCAGGGGCGTGCGCAACTGGTGGGCGGCCTCGGCAATGAACAGGCGCAGCGTGTCCAGGTTGTCCGCCAGCCGGGCCATGAAGGCGTCCAGCGTCGTGACCAGGTGGTCCAGCTCTTCCGGCACCGGGGTGCTGAGCGGGCGCAGGTCCGAGGCTTCGCGGCGGGCAAGCTCGCGCTCGACGCGGCCCACGGGCGCGAGGGCGCGCCGCACGCCCCACCAGGCGATGCCCACCACCGCCAGGGCAAAGAGCAGCAGCGCCAGGCTGCCGCGCAGCACGATGTCCGAGGCCAGGGACTCGCGTGCGAGGCGGGTCTGACCGACCTGGATCACGGCGTCGGCCGTCTGTTCGGGACCGGCGAGCTGGCGGTGCAGGGCGACGAAGCGGACCGTTTCGCCCTGGTAGGGCGCATCGAAGAACACGGGTGCCAGGCCCGATCTGCCCGGCGGGGCGGGCAGATCGGCGTAGCCCGCGATGTGCGTGCCCCCGGCATCGGCAATGCGATAGAAGACGCGGTCCTGCGGCGCCTGGGCCAGCAGCTCCAGCGCTGCATAGGGCATGTCCATCTCCCAGCGCCGCTGCACGAGCTGCAGGCTGTCGGCCATGGACAGCGCAGAGGCCTGCAGCAACTGGTCATAGGAGGCGTCGGCTGCCTGCTGCGCATAGCCACGCAGCATCAGTGCCAGCGCGGCGACACCGGCCAGGAACAGCAGCAGCAAGGTCGTGAAAAGACGCCGGCGTACCGACACCCGGGGCCGTGCGCGCGAGGCGAGGGTGGGGCTCACGCCGATTCGCCATCCGGCTTGGGCGGCACCTCGGCGGATGCGATGTAGCCCACGCCGCGCTGCGTTTCGATGTGCAGGGGCGTGCCCGCCAGCTTGCGGCGCAGTCGGCCGATGTAGACCTCGATGGCGTTGGGGCCGGCCTCGTCGTCGAAGCCGAACAGCCGCCGCGCGATTTCGTCCTTGCTGACGACCCGGCCCAGGCCGGCGACGAGGATTTCCAGCAGGCTGTACTCGCGGTTGGGCAGTTCCAGCCGGCGGCCATCGACGGACACATGGCGCGCCGCGCTGTCGATCACCAGGTTGCCGAACTGCAGCACGCCTGCGGCCTGACCGCCGGGGCGGCGCAGCAGCGCGCGGCAGCGGGCTTCCAGCTCGCGAAAGTCGAAGGGCTTGGCAAGGTAGTCGTCTGCGCCCGCATCCAGGGCATGCACGCGGTCTTCGATATCGGCGCGCGCGGTCAGCATGAGCACCGGCGTCTTGTCGCCGCGGTTGCGCAGGCGCTCGAGGATCTCGATGCCCGAGAGCCGGGGCAGGCCCACGTCCAGCACGATCAGGTCGAAGACCTCGTACTCCAGCACGCCATAGGCGGCCAGTCCGTCGTGCTGCCAGTCCACCGCGTGACCAATGCGGCGCAGCCGGCGCACCAGGGCGTCGGCCAGGTCGGCGTCGTCTTCGATGACCAGGATGCGCATGCGCGGAATTGTCGCATGCGCGCCTGTCGCGCCATGACAGGCGGATGACAGGGTTGCGGGCCTACGCTTGCGGCCACCGTCCCCTGCGGGCGGATCCAATAACGACTGATGACGACTGGAGACCCCGCCGTGATCCTGACCCTGCTTGGCTTTGGCATGGTGATCGCGTTCATGACGCTGATCATGACCAAGCGCCTGTCACCCCTGGTGGCGCTGATCCTCGTTCCCATCGTGTTCGCGCTGATGGGTGGCTTCGGCCACGCGCTGGATGACATGATGCTGGACGGCATCCGCAAGATCGCCCCCACGGGCGTGATGCTGATGTTCGCGATCCTGTACTTCGGCGTCATGATCGACGCGGGCCTGTTCGATCCCATCGTGGGACGCATCCTGCGCATCGTCAAAGGTGACCCGCTCAAGATCGTGGTGGGCACGACCGTGCTGGCCCTGGTCATCTCGCTCGATGGCGATGGCTCGACGACCTACATGATCGTCGTGGCCGCGATGCTGCCGCTGTACCGACGCCTGAAGATGAATGCGCTGTCGATGACCTGCCTGGCCATGCTGTCCAGCGGCGTCATGAACCTCACGCCCTGGGGCGGCCCCACGGCCCGCGCGGCCAGTGCGCTGCACGTGGATCCGGGTGACGTCTTCATCCCGCTGGTGCCCGCCATCGGCGTGAGCATCCTCGCGATCCTCGGGCTGTCGGTGCTGCTGGGCCTGCGCGAACGCCGCAAGCTGGGCACGGTGGCCCTGCCCGGCGGCGCAGCCCATGCCGGCTATGACGAAGAAGGCCCGCACGCGCTGCCGGCCGTCGAGATCGATGAAGACCTGCGCCGCCCGCGTCTGCTGTGGGTGAACGCCGGTCTCACGCTGGCGCTGATGGTCAGCCTGATCCTGGGGGTGCTGCCGCTGCCCGTGCTGTTCATGATCGCGTTCGCCATCGCCCTGGTCATCAACTATCCCGATCTGGCGGAACAGCGCCGGCGCGTGGCCCACCACGCGGGCAACGTGCTGTCCGTGGTCGCGCTGATCTTTGCCGCCGGCATCTTCACCGGCATCCTGTCGGGCACCGGCATGGTGGAAGCCATGTCGCGCGGCCTGCTGGCCATCATCCCGGATGCCATGGGCCCGTACCTGGCGGTCATCACGGCGATCGTCAGCATGCCCTTCACCTTCTTCATGTCCAACGACGCCTTCTATTTCGGCGTGCTGCCCATCCTGAGTGAAGCCGCGGCGGGCTACGGGATTTCGGCCGTGGAAATGGCGCGTGCGTCGTTGATCGGCCAGCCCGTGCACCTGTTGAGCCCGCTCGTGCCGTCCACCTATCTGCTGGTGGGCCTGGCGGGCGTGGACTTCGGCGATCACCAGCGTTTCACGCTCAAGTGGGCCGTGCTGGTCTGCCTGGTGATGATGGTCGCCGCGCTCGGCTTCGCACTCTTTCCCTGGGCCGGCACCGCCGGCTGAGCACGCCCACCCTTTCTGCGGAACATTTGCCATGACATTGCGTATCGCCTACGTCACCAGCGGCATGGGTTACACCGGGACCGCCATCTGCCAGGCGCTGGCGCGCAGCGGCCACCGCGTCGTCGCCGGCTGCGGCCCCCAGTCCTCGCGCAGCGCGAGCTGGCTGAAGGCGCAGAAGGCGCTCGGCTTCGATTTCGTGGCGTCCGAGGGCGACGCCACGGACTGGACCTCCACCGTCGCGGCCTTTGCCAAGGTGCGCCGCGATGTCGGCGAAGTCGACGTGCTCGTCAACAATGCCGGCGCCAAGCGCGACATGCTGTTTCGCCAGATGGGGGCGGACGACTGGTCGGCCGTGCTGCGCAGCAACCTGGACACGCTGTTCAACGCCACCAAGCAGGTGGTGGAAAGCATGGCCGAGCGGGGCTGGGGCCGGGTCATCAACATTGCCTCGGTCGCCGCCGAACGCGGGCAGATCGGCCAGATCAACTACGCCACGGCCAAGGGCGCCGTGCTGGGCTTCACCCGCTCGCTCGCGCAGGAAGTTGCCGCGCGCGGCGTGACCGTCAACACCGTGTCGCCCGGCTTCATCGCCGACCCCACGGTCAACGCCTTCCCCCCGGCCTTGCTGGACCGGGTGATCGAAAGCGTGCCGGTCAAGCGCCTGGGGTCGGCAGCCGAGCTGGGCGCGCTGTGCGCCTGGCTGGCAAGCGATGACGCGGCGTTCGTGACGGGTGCGAATTACCCCATCAACGGGGGCGTGAGCATGGCATAGCGGGCGGCGGTCCCGGGCGATCATGTTGCCGATGGTCGGGAATGGGTGTTGCTAGAGATGTCCGCGACGCTGCCGCCACCGGGCGGTCATTCCCTCATCCTGCCACAAGGAGCTTCCATGAACGCATCCGCCCTGTCTCTTCGCAACGCCACCCTGTCTGCCGCCGGCATGCTGCTGTGTGCGGGCTCCGTCTTCGCTGCCGATATGGCCGCCTCCAACCCGCAGGACCGCTATCGCGCCGAGCGCGCCGCCTGCGAAGCCGGCCGCACCGGCCAGGATCGCGCCACCTGCCTGCAGGAAGCGGGTGCCGCCCTGCAGGAACGCCAGCGCAACAACCTGAACAACGTCCAGCACGACGCCCAGCTGCGCGCCAACGCTGCCGCGCGCTGTGACCGCCTGCCGCCGGAGCGTCGCGAAGGCTGCATGGCGCTGCGTGGCGACAACGTGCAGATGCAGGGCAGCGTGCAGGGCGGCGCTGTCCTGCGCCAGACCACCATCCGCGAAGTGGGCGAGCCGCAGCCGGTGACCCCGGCCGGTGGCGCCGCGCCCATGCCGGGCGCCGCCGCACCGATGCCCGTGCCGGGTGCCGCTGCGCCGATGCCGGGCACCGCCGCGCCGATGCCCGCCCCGGGCGCTGGCCAGACCTTCACCGCCCCGTCCGCCGCGCCGGGCCAGACCTACACGCGTCCGGCTCCCCAGCCGGCGCCTGCCCAGGGCACGACCTACCCGGCACAGCCGATGAACCCGGCCACCACCCAGCCGATGCCCCAGGGCACGACCGCGCCGTACGGCACGGGCACGGGCATGGGTACCGGCACGGGCATGGGCACCGGTACCGGCGCCGGCATGCGCTGAGTCCTGGTTGCCGATGGGCAGGAAAGGCCGCCGTCAGGCGGCTTTTTTCATGGCACGACGGCGGCCTGGGCAGGCGCTGACTCCGGGACGGGCCGCATGCCCCGGCGTTGGCGGCGGTCCGGGCATACCCCGGTGGTAAACTCCCGCTGCCTCGCGCGATCGCGCCTGGCTACCTGCCCATAGCTCAGTTGGATAGAGCATCCGCCTTCTAAGCGGACGGTCGGGGGTTCGAGCCCCTCTGGGCAGGCCATGGCAGTCTTCGCATCGACGATGGAACGCCGCCGTGGAACATCCGCAGCATCCCGGGCCTGGCAGACTGCCACCCCGGGCTCGCCATCGTGCGACGTGCCGCGATCCGTCAGCGCCCGCGGCGTGGCAGGACGGCGCCCCGCTCGGAAGTACCTTACCCCTCACGCCCACCTCTCAAGGCTCGCCCGTGCACAGGCGCTGGTCGCCAGACGTACGCCGTGGACAGCCCAACCCAACGCGCGACCGTCCTGCACTTCTCGAGCCGCGGGGCGATGCCCCCAGGGCGATGAACCGCCGGTCCGACACCCGCATGCACGGCCGTCCGTCACCGACGATCCTGACCCGGCCAGACCGGGCCCGTCGACTCACGCCAGCATCGACTGCTGCGCGAAGATGCCTGCCATCGCGCCTTGCCAGGATGCCGTGGTGACCGAATGCATGGCGGGGTTGGCGAGGTCGCCCGCGGCATAGATGCCGGGCGTGCTGGTCTGGCGGCGCTCGTCGACCTTGAGCGCGATGCCCTGGGGCGTCTCGACGGTCGCAAGGCCCAGCGATTCGTGCAGCCGTGCCGATGGCTTGTTCCGTGGATGGGCGAAGACGATGTCGACGGCCACATCAGGGCCGGCATCGAGCTTGACGGTGACGTTATGGCTTGCGCGATGGTCGATTTCGGTGATCCGGCCGTCGACGATGTCGACGCCACGGCGTGAGAGGTCGGCCCGCACATCGGGCGGGATGTCCTGGCCGTGGGTGAAGAGGGTGATGGCGTCGGTCCAGTCGCGGTACAGCCTGGCGTAGGTGTGCGATGGCGGTCCGGACCAGATGAGACCCCAGTGGCGGCCGGCGACTTCGAAGCCGTCGCAATAGGGGCAGGGCACGATGGCCGAGCCCCAGCCTTTGGCAAAGCCCGGAATCTCGGGCATCTGGTCGGCGACGCCATAGCTCAGGATCAGGCGGCGCGCCCGAAGGCGCTGGCCGTCGCTCGTGAGGACGGAGAAGTCGTGGATGGCACCGTCGACGCTGTCGGCGCGGGCATTGACCAGCTGGATCGTGGGATAGCGTGCCAGTTGTTGCCGCGCCTCGGCCAGGATGTCCAGCGGCGGCTTGTGGTCGTGGCCCAGCATGCCGTGCGAGTGGTCGGCGAAGCGATTGCGCGGCAGGCCCGTGTCGAGCACGGTGACCTTCTTGCGGGCACGACCGAGCTGCAGCGCGGCGGCGAGGCCGGCAAAGCTGCCGCCGATGATGATGAGGTCGTTCATGGTGATGGACTCCGGGGGTTGCGTGGAGGAGGTCGGGCCGTGCTCGGCGAAGGACATGGCGTGGGCGAAGCCGGGGCTGGAAAGCGCGGCGAGTTTCAACAGGGATCGTCGTTTCATGGCCATCTCCGGGTGTCGTGGGCCGATGCGTGGTTGTCGGGCAGGGCGTGTCAGAGACGGGACCTGAGCCGAGGGTCGGTGTCGGCGAGATGCCCGTCGCCAGCGTCACCGGCGGGACAACCCGGCCGCCGGCTGGCCTCTTGGTGGGTGGCTGAACGACCCTGTCGATGCCGAGTCATCCGCCTGCACATTTCGAGTACCATGAGTTATCCTAAGTCTGGATAAACGATACTGTCAAGTACTATAAATAACGTGACTGAGAAAACACAGAGCCGGCGGGGCCGTCCCCCCAACGAGGCGCTTGGCCGCACGATCGTCGAGGCAGCAAGCCAGCTCTTCGTGGAGCTGGGCTTTCAGGCGACCACGATGGACAAGGTCGCGCAGCGGGCGAAGATCTCCAAGCTGAGCATCTATCGGCACTTCGAGAACAAGGAAGCGCTCTTCGGTGCGGCCATCGCGGCGCACTGCCAGCAATTCGCCCCTCAGGCCCTCGCGGAAGGCGTCGAGGGGTCGGCCGAGGATCAGCTCTTCGCCGTGGCGGCCTTCCTGCTTCGCACCCTGCTGAGCCCGGACGTGCGCAGTGTCGAAGCCATGATCACGGCCGACAAGACGAATCAGAAGTCCTTGAGCAAGCTGCACTACAAGGCCGGCCCCGCCTATGTCGTTGCCCAGCTCGAAGGCTTGTTGCGTCAGTTGCAGGCAAGAGGGGCGCTGGACGTGCCAGATCCTCATGCGTCCGCACGCCTGTTTGCCGCGCTCATCAAGGGTTGCGATCTGCTGGCCGTGGCCCGCTTCGATGCGGCGAAGGCAGAGGACGATCAGGAGATCGAGTCCTATTGCCGATCGGCAGTCGCCATGTTCATCGCCGCGCACGGGGGCAACGGCCGCATAGGTACATGACCCCGGGCGGCAGGCGGGGTCTCGCGAGGCGACGCCATCCTGCAGTCACGCCCACGCCGGCCGCCGCCAGATACACCAGCAAACATCCTGCGCCATCCTGGCGGGGTAAAACACGGAGTCGATCCGTGTTTGAGCCGAGGTGATCATGAAAGCTGGCCCAGCCTGCCTGGCCGCCGTGGTGATGGCGTCATCCCTGCCCATCGTCGCCACCGCCCAGGACATGTCCGTCCCGCCCGTCACGACGGGCAGCAGCGGCTATCTCTTTCCCAACGACCGCTACCAGCGCGAGCGCGAGGCCGAGCGCAAGCGGCCGACGCAGGCGCAGAAGCCTTCCGGGGGCGAGCGGCAGGGCAGCGCGCAGAGCCGTCAGTCCGCGCGGGCCGACGATGCGCCCGTCCAGCTGGATGCCGCCGCGCAGGCGCGTGTGCGTGCGTCGATCGAAGCGCTCGTGCCCGAGTACAACCAGCGCGCGCGCCGCGACGGCGAGGCCGCTGCCAACGAATGGATCCGTCAGCAGGCATTCACGATCGGGCAGCGCGAAGGCGACATTGCCCGGCAGGGTCGGCGCTGACGGCGCACGCCTGCGCGCGACGCGGCCGCGTCAGGGCCCCAGCCGCGGGCGTCATGGGTCACCCGCATCAGGTGCTCTCACGTGTCACGACCCGCGGGCGGGGCGCAGGTGGCGATCGCCTGGCCGCATCATGCGCAGGGTCACTGCACGTCCTGGCTGCGCCTCGTTGATCGCGTCCGTGGCCGGCCGGTCGGCGGTGAGCACCAGGCAATCGTGGCGAACGGCGGCCTCGACGATGGCGCCGTCCTCGCGTTGACGTTGCCACGCATCGGCCTCGGGGCCGGATGGCAGGGCGGTTGGCGCGCCCAACCGGTCCTCGCCGGCCTTCACGGGCCACGACGACTCGCCCCAGCGCAGGGACACGTCGATCGCAGGCGTCCTGATCTGCGCCTGGGCCACGCTCTTGAACAGGGTGCGCAACTGCCCCCGCAGATAGACGTCCGGCAGCGCTACCAACTGCGCGTACTGGGCTTCGACCGCCACGTAGACGCCGCCCGGCAATTGGGACGGCCGCACGGCGCCGGCGAGCAGAAGGGCGAAAAGGCGCGAGTCCATCATGTAACGCTGCATCGGTGCTATCCAGATCCTCGGGGTCGGATGTGCGATGCCCTGTGGTTGCGGGCGGCAGGGGCGGGCACCGTCAGGTGCACAGTACGAAGACGTGGGCAAAACGGATGCACGCCGCATCGGAATGCTGTTTCGCAGATCGAAATGCCCTGGCGGGGCCCCTGGCTCGACGGTGTAAGCTCGACGGGTCAGCGGTGGCCCCGGGGGGCCGCCGCCACGCCGCGCACAGCTCTTGCTGCCACGGTCTGCCCCCGTGCCGCCTCGTGGCGGCGCGGGCGTTGCCAACTCTTGCCGAGGTATTCGTGCTCCGAAATCTGTTTGCCCTGTTTTCCCTGTGCGCGTGCTGCGCCGTTCCTCCCGCGGCCGCGAGCGCGCCGCAACCGCCCAAGCGCCAACCCCTGGAAGACTTCTTCCGCAACCCCGAGAAGGGCTACTTCCGCCTGTCGGATGATGGGTCGCGCCTGGGCTTCATGATGCCGGTGGGGGTGGATGGCAGCCCCGCGCGCATGAACGTGTTCGTGCAGCCGATCGAGGAAGGCCGCCCCACGGGCGAGCCGCGCCGCCTGACGAGCGAGACCGAGCGCGACATCGGCGGCTATTTCTGGAAGGGCTCGGACACCGTGCTGTACCAGAAGGACTTCGGTGGCGACGAGAATTTCCACGTCGTCGCGGTGGACGCCGACGCCGGCACGATCACCGATCTCACGCCCTACGAGGGCGTGCGGGCCAGCATCGAGGACGACCTGCCCGATGACCCCGACCATGTCCTGATCAGCCACAACCGGCGCGACGCCACGGTCTTTGACGTGTATCGCGTCAACGTGCGCACGGGCGAGGAAAGCCTGATCGCGCAGAATCCCGGCAACATCGTGGGGTGGGGCACGGACCATGGCGGGCGCCTGCGCGTGGCCGTGGCGATGGACGGGCTCGAAACCGTGCTGCTCTATCGCGATGACGAGAAAGAGGATTTCCGTCCGATCGTGCGCACCGACTACCGCACGTCCGTATCGCCGGCCTTCTTCACCTTCGATGACAAGAAGCTCTACACCCTGAGCAATCGCGGCCGCGACCGCCTGTCGCTGGTCGTGCTCGACCCCGCCAACCCGGACGCCGAGGACATGATCTTCGAGCCGCCCACGGTGGACCTGGGCGGCGTGGGGTACTCGCGCAAGCGCAAGGTGCTGACCGTGGCCACCTACGAGCCCGCCAAGACCGAGCGCAAGTTCTTCGACGACAAGACCGAAGCCCTGTACCAGCGCCTGGGCGAGCTGCTGCCGGGCTACGAAGTGGACCTGCAGAGCTGGAACCTGGATGAAGACACCTTCATCGTTGCCGCGCACAACGACCGCACGCCTGGCCGGCGCTATCTGTACAGCGCCGAGCACGACGTCATCAACGAGCTCGCGCAGATCAACCCCGCGCTGCTCGAAGACGAGATGGCCGAGATGCGGCCCATCCAGTACACCTCGCGCGACGGCCTGACGATCCATGGTTACCTGACGCTGCCGCGCGGGCGCGATCCCAAGGATCTCGCGTGCATCGTCAACCCGCATGGCGGGCCCTGGGCGCGCGACAGCTGGGGCTTCAACCCGGAAGCCCAGTTCCTGGCCAATCGTGGCTTCTGCGTGCTGCAGGTCAACTTCCGCGGATCGACCGGCTATGGCCGTGAGTTCTGGGAAGCCGGCTTTGGCGAGTGGGGCCTGAAGATGCAGGACGACATCACCGACGGCGTGCAGTGGCTGGTCGACCAGGGCATCGCCGATCCGAAGCGCATCGGGATCTATGGCGCAAGCTACGGTGGCTATGCAACGCTCGCGGGCGTGGCCTTCACGCCGGACCTGTATGCCGCGGCGGTGGACTACGTGGGGGTGTCCAACCTTTTCACCTTCATGAATACCATTCCGCCGTATTGGGAGCCGATGTTGGTACAAATGCGGGAAATGGTGGGCGACCCGGAGCGCGACAAGGAGCGGCTGACGCAGACCTCACCCGCGCTGCATGCCGACAAGATCCGCACCCCGCTGTTCATCGCCCAGGGCGCGCGCGATCCGCGCGTCAACAAGGCCGAGAGCGACCAGGTCGTCGAGGCGCTGCGCGCGCGCGGCGTGGAGGTCGAGTACATGGTCAAGGACAACGAAGGGCACGGGTTCCACAATGAAGAGAACCGCTTCGAGTTCTACGGTGCGATGGAGACGTTCCTCGTCGAGCATCTGAAGCCCTGACGCAGCCGCCGGGCTGGCGGCAGTCCGCCGCCAGCCCTAGAAGGCGGACAGGTTCGGTCTGCCATCGGCTCCGAATCCGCAGATCCCCAGCAATACCCAGCGGGCCCAGGCGTCGGCTTCGCGCCGCGTCGGAAACGTGACCTCCCTGGGCAGGGGCCACGCCGTCACGTCTTCTGGCGCACCGGCCGGGTAGGTGGACAACGCCACGCGAAAGCCTGCGCCTGCTTCCAGGACGCTCGTCTGTACGACGGTCTGGTCGATGGTTCGAATCGGCATCGCATATCCCACGTGAAGGCAGCGTGCAGCGCACGCTGGAAGTGTCCTTGTGTCGACTCCGGTCCCGCCATCCTAGACGCTTTCGACGATTCGTGGGCGCACGACGGTTTGCCTGGCGCATCCAGGACAAGATCGACACGTGCGTTTCGCGCGATGTGTGTGCAGCGCAAAGTCGCGCTTGAACCTCCCGGCCGCGCCGCCTGCACCGCTGCCGGCCCGGCCACGTGAGACGGCGCGCCCTGACTCCTGGCGCGCCGTCTGTCATACGGGCCTTGCGTCGTCCCCGCGGCGTCGCGCGGGGGCGGTACCGCTTCAGCGCGTTGTCGTGTCGTCCAGCACCGGGGCGCGACCCAGGTCCGCACCGGTCATCGGATCGGCGCTGGGATCGGACTGGGTGCGGGCCGCCATGGCCTGCACCGCGGACTGCTCGTCCGGGGTCAGTGTCACCGACGCACTACCGTCGCCGTCGATGCCCATGCTGTCCGTGAAGGTCGAGATCACCTCGAAGTTGGTGTCGGCGTTCCACGATCCGGTCGCGTCACCTTCGCCCTGCGATAGGTTGAAGTAGACATTCGTGAAGCGCGGGTCGCCCGGCAGCTTGCCCGGCGGGAAGTTGGGCGAAATGCTGTACAACGCCTTCTCGAACGACTGCTGATGCGCGATCTCGCGCGTCATCAGAAAGGTCAGCGCGTCGCGAATGCCGGGGTCATCGGTGACATTGATGAGCCGTTCGTACACGATCTTGGCGCGCGACTCGGCCGCAATGTTCGAGCGCAGGTCGGCCGTCGGGTCGCCGATCGAGTCGATGTAGCCGGCATTCCACAGCTGGCCGCCTGAATTGATCAGGGCCGGCCCGCCGCCATACAGGATGCTGGTGACGTGCGAATCGTTGCCGGCGCCCTGCAGGGAGCGGTAGAGCTCGGCCTGCTCGTCCACGCCTTCGGCAAGCTTGCCCTTGCCGCCCTTGTTGAGCATGGAAATGATGGTACCAATGACTTCCAGGTGGCTGAGCTCTTCCGTGGCAATGTCCATCAGCAGGTCCTTGCGGCCGGGGTCGTCTTCGCCCAGCGCCTGCGTGAAGTAGCGACAGGCTGCAGCCAGCTCACCTTGCGGCCCCCCGAACTGCTCAAGCATGAGGTTGGCCAGACCGGGGTTGGCGCGGGCAACGCGAACGGTGTACTGCAGACGTTTGTTGTGGGCGAACATGGTTGACTCCGTGGGTTGTTAATGTAGGACCATGCAACCCCTGTGCCGCATCCCCACGGTCGGGCACCAGGACCCCGGCCCTGGCCGGTGTGGCGTCTCGCCCAGGCGCGGGCGCCGCCGCCGGCGGGGCGCGCGTCGCCTTGTCGGACCGCACACGCATGTGCGCAAGGCCGGTACGGCCTGCTCATCGGCAGCCGGCCGCGCAGGATGCCGGTGCTGGTCGTGCGGTCTGTCTGACCCGGCCGGTTGTTGCCGTCCGCCGCCGGCGGGCGTCGGCGTGCCGGCCCGGCATCCCGCTGGATGGTGCACACGACAGGGATTTGTGTATAATTCACTTCTTTCTGCAGGGCGCCATGCCTTGCAGGGCCGTCAGGCAGCAGTACCAGTGGTGGCTGTAGCTCAGTTGGTAGAGCCCTGGATTGTGATTCCAGTTGTCGTGGGTTCGAGCCCCATCAGCCACCCCAAGAATTCGCAGGACACGGTTGCCCGGTTTGCCGGCACCGTCCCCAGCCCTCAAGTGCGTCAACGCCTTGGGGGCTTTTTGTTGTCTGCCATTCGCCATGCCACGGCGCCCTTGGCTGGATGGGATCTCGTTGGTTCGACCGGTTCACAGTAAGCTGGGCGCACCCAGCGTCGCCCGACGCGGCCCGGACCAGGAGCCCCCATGCGGTTGAGCCATATCGTCTTTGCGATCGGATGTTGCGCCGTCTCGTCGGCCTGGGCTGCGCAGGCGCCCACGCGCGTGGCGTTCGATGAGCGCTTCCCCCCGTTCACCGAAGCCTCGCCTGACGGCCCCCAGGGCGTCGCGGCAGACCTGTTGCGCGAAGCCGCCGGGCGCGCCCGTCTCGAACTCGTCTTCATCCCGCTGCCGTTCGCGGCGGTCCAGAAAGCGCTGGACGACGGCTCGGCCGATGCCATCTTTCCCCTGGCGATCAATCCGCAGCGCAAGGCCACCCTGGATTTCAGTGCGCCGCTGCTGATGTCTGGCGGTGCGATATTCGCCCGGGCAGGCGAGCCGGTGCCAGGTGCTTTGCAGGACTGGACGGGAAAGACTGTCGTCACGCCCGGCACGGGCCCGCTTGCGGGCTACATCGAGCGCGAAGCCCCGGGCGTCAGGCTGGTACGCACGGCAACCTACGAGGAAAGTCTGCAGGCGCTGGTGTCGGGCGCTGCCGACGCGGCCGCCCTGAACGTGCAGGCGGGTGCCCGACTCGCCGAGCAACTGCACCCGGGCAAGATCGTGCGGGCCGACCGCATGTTCCTGGAACTGCCCCTGGCCGTGGCCGCGCGCAAGGGCGCGCAGGCCGAATTTCTCCAGTCCCTGGATGTCGGCCTGGCCGCCACCGCGCGCGACGGCACGGCGCAGCGCATCGAAGACCACTGGATGCGGCCTGCGGACCGCTAGGGCCGGGCGCTCGACGTACCCGATCCGACACGCGACGCGTGACCCCGCGGCCGCCCTTGGCCGGCCGCGGGTGACGCGTGATCGCGTTTAGCCGGTAACCGCACGGACAGCCGCCGCGCGCAGGACAGGGATCCTGCGGCGCGGCAGCCCGAGCGCTCAGCCCAGATCCGCCGGCAGGAAGCGGTCGTGGTACTCGTCCGTGCCGATGATGGCCACGATGACGTCGCTGGCGGAAGCGCCCAGGTCCAGCATCTCGCTCCAGTACGCCATGCCGTGGATATCGACCTCGCGGCCGAGCAGGGCGGCGTACCACAGCGTGACCGAGGTCTCGGCGTCCCAGGCCTGGGCGAACTCGGCGCTCGCCACGAACTGCAGCGCGATCTCGGCGCGGCTGTCGCCGGCCTGGATCTCGTTGAGCCAGTAGGCCCGGCCATCGGCGTCCGCGTCACGCTCCAGCAATTGCTGGTACAGCAGGTCGATGAACTGGTCGTCACCGGCGATGCCGGCAACTTCCGCGACGATGGCGTTGGCCAGCGTCAGCACCGAGTCGCCATCCGCGAGCGCGGCGCGCCAGGCGGCGAGCTCGCTGGCATCCGGGGCATTGCCCAGCAGGCTCAGCGACAGCTGGGTGAGCTCGACCACCGGCCGGGCCTCCGCGCTGTCCACGACCCGCTGCACCAGTGCGGCGCGATCGAGGGTGCCGGCCTCGAGCTGCGTCTGCCAGTAGGTCAGGCCGCTGGCCTCGGTCTCGCGACCGAGTGCATCGCGATACAGCTGCATGACGAAGAGGTCGTCGCGCTCGAAGACGTCGTTGTCCTTCTGACCCACCGTCAGCCCCAGGTCCAGCTCGAGGCGGTCCGGCACCTGGTCACCATCGGTGTCGAAGGGGTTGCCGTCGAACCAGCCCGGTGCGCCCGGATCCACGATGACGCCGTTGCGCTTGCCATCGGCATCGAACACGCCACCGTCCTCGATGCTGAAGTCGATGCGGATCTTGCCGCCTTCCTGCGTCACCGCCGTGGCCAGGTTGACCCACTGTCCGTCGATCTGCTTCCAGTAGCCATTGACCGGCACGTCGGCATCCAGGTAGATGCTGAAGTCGACCGTGCCGCCCACGGCCACATCGCGCACCGTGAACTCGAGCATGCCCAGCGGCAGGGCCAGCTTGCCCGGCAGGTTGCCCGCCTCCAGCGCGCTGGTCTTGACGCCTTGCTGCACGAGGCCGGCATGGTTGGCCAGCGTCACGTAGCGCGCCTGACCGTCCGGGCTGGTGGCCCAGATCAGCGAGGTGACATCGGACTGTTCGATGTCGGCGATGCCATCGCCATTGCCGTCGCCCTGGTTGCCGCCGATCATGCCCGGCACGCCATTCTCGATGTGATCCGGCAGGCCGTCACCGTCCGCGTCCGTATCGGGGCGGGCGATGGCGATGGGATTGACCCGGGTCTCGCCCTGGTTGCCGGCGGCGTCCGTCTGGCGCACCTGCAACGCGCCTGCGGCCAGATCCTGCAAGGGCAGGGTGAAGCCGGTGCCCGTGCCCTGGACCCACGGGCCGTCGGCCAGGCGGTATTCCCATTGGCCGCCCGATTCCAGGCCGCCGAGCGTGACCACCCACTGGGTAGCGCCGGCCGCGATGGAGAGGTTGGGGGCGGCGGGCGCCGCCGTGTCGATCACGAGCAGTTGCGTGGCCGCGGGCGACAGGTTGCCGGCGGCATCCGTGGCGGTCACCGTGACGGGGTTGGTGCCGTTGGTGTTCAGGTCGAGCTTGCCCGCCACGGGCGCGGCTTGCGCCAGGTCGAGCTGCCATGCGCCGTCCGCGGCCACCAGCACGTAGGTCGCACCCGCCACCTCGACGGTGACGGTGCTGCCGGGCTCGGCCGTGCCCTTCAGGCTGGGCTTGCCGACGTTGGTCAGGGTGGCGCTGGTCAGCGTCGGCGCCGCGGGCGGGGCGGTGTCGATCACCAGCGCGCCCTGGGTGTGGACTGCATCACCGGGGTTGCCGGCGGCGTCCAGCTGGCGGACCTGGACCTGACCGCTGGCATAGGTGCCGTCGGTCAGCGTGAAGCTGCTGCCTTCACCGTCGATCCAGTGCTTGCCGCCGTCGATGCTGTACTGCCAGGTGGCGCCGGCTTCCAGGGCGTCGGCCGGCACCGACACCGTCGGCTTGTTGGTGATGCCTGTCGGCAGCGACAGCGCCACGGGTGCCGCGGGGGCCGTGGTGTCGATGACCAGGGATTGCTGTTCCGACGCGACGGCGTTGCCAGCCGCGTCCGTCGACACGACGGTGACGGGGTTCACGCCGTTGACGTTGAGCGCCAGGGTGCCGGTGCTGGGCACGGCGCTGGCCAGATCCAGCGACCAGGTCGGTTCGGTCGCGACGAAGCTATAGCTCGCCCCGGCGATCCAGACGGTCACTGTCGTGCCCACGTCGGCGGTCCCGGTGAGGAGCGGTGCCTCGGCGTTGGTGAGTGCCGCACTGGTGATCGTCGGCGTGGACGGATCCGTCGTGTCGATCACCAGCGTGTGCTCGGTGGCCTTGGACACGTTGCCGGCCTTGTCGGTGGCCGTCACCGTGATCGTGTTGCCGCCGTTGGCGTCCAGGACCAGCGTGCCGTCATCGGGCGTGGTCGTGGCCAGGTCCAGGCTCCACGCCCCCTTCTTGGCGACCAGGGTGTAGGTGGCGCCGCCGATGGTGACGGTGATGAGGCTGCCGGATTCGGCCGTGCCGCTCAGCGTGGGCAGGGCGGCGTTGCTCAGCTCGCCGCTGTCCAGGGTCGGCGCGACCGGGTCCGTCGTGTCGATGACCAGGGACTGCTCGGCGGCCTTCGAGACGTTGCCCGCCTTGTCGGTCGCCGTGACGGTGACGGCGTTGCT